>Ga0326727_10002487_pt1 | contig 62649 bp, 58 predicted proteins | sample MB2enrmetagenome_FD_207643 | JGI IMG/M metagenome (GOLD analysis project Ga0326727, IMG submission 207643) | Lab enriched peat soil microbial communities from McLean, Ithaca, NY, United States - MB29MY | ecosystem: Environmental > Terrestrial > Soil > Wetlands > Peat | place: USA: New York...
GCCGGCGCCCAAGCGCCTGCGCGGCCGCATCGCCTTCGACGCCAAGATCTGCGAGGGCTGCCTGTTGTGCGAGAAGCTGTGCCCGTCGGGAGCGATCCGCTTCCTGCGCACGCCAGGCGGCCTCGCCTTCGGTTGCTGGCACGCGACCTGCGTCTTCTGCGGGACCTGCGCCTTCTATTGTCCGAGCGGGGCGATCCATCAGACCAACGAGTGGAGCCTCGCCCATCTCGAGGCGGAGAAGTTCGCGCTCGCCGAGCACGGCCTGATCCCGGCGATCGTCTGCGTCGAATGCGGCGGCAAGGGGCTCGACACCGCTCCCAACGTCGCCAAGGTCCGCCCGCCGCTGTCCGACGAAGAGCGCGCGCAACTGCGCGCGCGCTGCCCGAAGTGCCGCAACAAGTTTCTCAAGAACCGGGGGAAGGCGTCATGACCGGCCTGCCGCAGGACATTCAGGCCCAGCTCGGGGCCGCCGCTCCCGGCGGGATCGACTATTCGGCGACGACCTCGCCGCACGGCGCCGTCACGGCGTGGTGCGGCCTGGGAAACAGCGAGGACATCCTCGCCGTCGGCAAGGCGCTGCTCAAGCTCGGCGCGCGTTTGGCGATGGTGTCGGCGCTGCAGCCTGCGGCGCCCGAAGAGGCGGAGGAGGAGGAAGAGGAGGCGCCGGCCGAAGGCGAAGAGGCGGCGGCCAAGCCGGAGAAGGCGCCGCCGATGACGTTCGGCGGCACGCCGATCGACGGCAAGTCGTACGAGATCGACTACCACTTCGTGCTCGGCGGGGACTTTCTGACGGTGGTCGCCTATGTCGCGTCGGGCGGGGCGATCCCCTCGCTCACCCCCTATTTCCGCTCCGCCAACTGGCCGGAGCGCGAGATCATGGAGAACTACTCGCTCGTCGTGCGCGACCATCCCGATCCGCGCCGCCTGTTCCTCGATCCTTCGATCGACGCCAGCGCGCTCGAGCGGCTGATCCCGTACTCGACGCTGGTCAACGCCGCCAGCACCAAGGCGCTGTGGGACCAGGTGTTGGCCGCGAAGGGAGGCGCGTCATGAGCGCGAGCGCAGGCAAGACCTTCACCATTCCCGTCGGGCCGCTGCACGTCGCGCTCGAGGAGCCGATGTATTTCCACATCGGCGTCGAAGGCGAGACCGTGCGCGAGGTCGATATCCGCGCCGGCCACGTCCATCGCGGCGTCGAGTATTTGACAACCAAGCGCTCGATCTATCAGGACGTCGTCCTCACCGAGCGCATCTGCGCGTTGTGCTCCAACAGCCACCCCGAGACCTTCGTGATGGCGTGCGAGCAGATCGCCGGCCTCGAGATCCCCGAACGCGCCGCCTACCTGCGGGTGATCGCCGCCGAGATCAAGCGCATCGCCTCGCACCTGTTCAACCTCGGCATCCTCGCGCATCTGACCGGCTACGACACCCTGTTCATGCACGCCATGCAGGTGCGCGAGATCATGCAGGACGTGAAGGAGACGCTGTTCGGCAACCGCATGGACATCGCGGCGATGTGCATCGGCGGGGTGCGCTACGACCTCGACGACGAGATGAGAGCCTACCTCGTCGCCGCGCTCGACAAGCTGGCGCCGGAGGTCGACGCGCTCGCTCAGACCTATCGCCGCAACCGCACGATCCTGCGCCGCTCCAAGGGCGTCGGCGCGCTGACGAAGGAGCAGGCGATCGCCTGCGCCGTCGTCGGGCCGGTCGCGCGCGCGAGCGGGCTCGAATACGACGTGCGGATCGCCGCGCCCTACGCCGCCTACGACCGGCTGCGCGTGACCGCGCCAACGCTTGTCGACGGCGACGTTTGGTCGCGGGCGATGATCCGCATGACCGAAATCGGCGTCTCGATCCAGCTCTTGCGCGATTGCCTGCGCGACCTGCCGGACGGCCCGACGCGCCTGCCCGGGCGGCCCGACATCCCCGCCGGGCGCGCGATGGGCAAGTGCGAAGCGCCGCGCGGCGAGCTGATCTATTTCCTCAAGACCAACGGCGCCGACGAGCCCGAGCGGGTGAAGTGGCGCGTGCCGAGCTTTCCCAACTGGGACGCTCTGCCGTTCATGCTGCGCGGCGCCAAGATCGCCGACATCGCCATCATCGTCAACAGCATCGATCCCTGCGTTTCCTGCACGGAACGCTGAGACGCGCGCCTCGCTGGGCGCGGCGCAACATAGATAGAAAGAGGAGTTGAAAGCATGGCCTACAAGATTCTCGCCGACGTCTGCACCGCGTGCGGCGCCTGCGAAGGCGAATGTCCGAACAAGGCGATCTCGCACAAGGGCAAGCTGTTTAAGATCGACGCGAAGAAATGCAAGGAATGCGAGGGCAGCTTTCCCACCTCGCAGTGCCTCGAGGTCTGCCAGGCGGGCGCCGTCGTCAAGCTCGAAGCGGCCTGAGCGAGCGGCCCGGCGGCGACGGTCGCGTTCGTCGCGCCGTCGCCAAGCGGAGGAGACAGGTCATGGACGTTTACGAGGAGCTCGTCCGCGAGCGCGAGGCCGGGCGCAGCTCGGCCCTCGCGATCATCGTCAACGCGGTCGGTTCGATCCCTTCCTACGCCACGGCGAAGATGCTGGTGCGTGAGGACGGGAGCATCGTCGGCACCATCGGCGGCGGCGCCGCGGAGGCGGCGGTGATCGCCGAAGCGAAGGAGGTTCTCTCCTCCGGCAAGCCGAAGCTGGTGACGTACGATCTGCACCAGAATCCGCGGATGGACATCGGCATGGTGTGCGGCGGCAGCCTCAATGTCTTCATCGAGGCGATCCATCCCGCGCCCGTCGCCTATCTGTTCGGCGCGGGCCATGTCGGCGCCTTGGTGGCCAAGGCGGCGCGGCTGGCGCGTTTCGACGTCGAGGTGATCGACGATCGGCCCGAGTTCGCCAATCGGGAGCGTTTCCCCGACGCGCGGGCGATCCACGCCGGCGACGTCGAGACGGCTTACGCGACGCTGAAGCCCAACGCGCGCGCGCTCATCTTCATCGCCACCCGCGGCCACGCCTCCGACGCGCGCGCGCTGCGTTGGGCGGTGGAGACCCCGGCCGCCTACATCGGCATGATCGGCTCGCGGCGGAAGGTTCAGTTCATCTACAACCAGCTGAAGCTCGATGGGATGAACGACCAGCAGTTCGCGCGGATCCATGCGCCGGTCGGACTGAACATCGGCGCCACGACGCCGGAAGAAATCGCCATCGCGGTCGTCGCCGAGATGGTGGCGACGATGCGCGGCGTCGACGCCGCGCGTCCGCTGATGAGCACCATGCGCGACGCGGCCGCCGCGATCGGTCGGCGAACCGCGCAAACCAAGACGGAAACCCCCAATGCCGCTGGCGAAGCCGAAACGCTCGCCGTCGCGGCGTCGAACTTTTAGGGAGAGGCAAGATGAAGCGAACCCTTCTGAACGTGAACGGCGTCGACCGCTGGGTCGTCGCCGAAAAGACCACCTCGTTGGCGAAGGTCCTGCGCGAGCAGATGCTGCTCACCGGCTGCAAGATCTGCTGCGAGGACGGCCAGTGCGGCGCCTGCACGGTGATCATCGACGGCAAGCCCGACCGCTGCTGCACCACGCCGCTGGAGAAAGTGCCGCCGGGGGCGAAGATCGTCACCATCGAAGGCCTCGGAACGGCCAACAGCCTGCATCCGTTGCAGATCGCCTGGATGGCCCACGGCAGCGCGCAATGCGGCGTCTGCACGCCGGGCTTCATCATGTCGGCGAAAGTGCTGCTCGACCGCAATCCGTCGCCGACTCGCGAGCAGGTGCGCGGCTGGTTCAACCGCAACCGCAATCTCTGCCGCTGCACCGGCTACAAGCCGCTGATCGACGCGGTGATGGACGCCGCGGCGATCCTGCGCGGCGAGAAGACAGCCGCCGACATCCTGCCGAAGCCCAAGGAGAACGGCTCGATTCTCGGCACGCGCTACCAACGGCCGTCGGCGCTCGCTAAGGTCACCGGAACCTGGGACTTTGGCGCCGACGTCGCTCTGCGCATGCCCGACGACACGCTGCGCCTCGCGCTGGTGCAGGCCAAGGTCTCGCATGCGCTGATCAAGGGCATCGACGTGAGCGAGGCCGAGAAGGCGCCGGGCGTCGCCAAGGTCATGACCTGGAAGGACGTCAAGGGCAAGAACGCCATCACCGGGCTCATCACCTTCCCGACCAACAAGGGCGACGGCTGGGACCGGCCGATCCTGTGCAAGGAGAAGGTGTTCCAGTTCGGCGACGCGATCGCCATGGTCGCCGCCGACACGGTGGAGCACGCGCGCGCCGCGGCCGATCTGGTCAAGGTCGACCTCGAAGTGCTGCCCGCTTACATGTCGGGCTTCGCGGCGCTTGCGCCGGACGCGATGGAGATCCATCCCGGCGTGCCCAACGCCTACTATGAGCAGGGCGTGGTCAAGGGCGCCGACACCAAGCCGTTGTTCGAGAAGGCGAAGGCGACGGTCGACGTCACCACCTACTGCAGCCGCCAGCCGCATCTGCATCTCGAGCCAGACTGCGGCGAGGCCTACATCGACGACGACGGCGTGCTGACCATCCAATCGAAGAGCATCGGCGTGCATCTCCATCACGCCATGATCTGCCCCGGCATCGGCATCGCGCCCGAGAAGCTCAGGCTGATCCAGAACCCGTCGGGCGGCACCTTCGGCTACAAGTTCTCGCCGACCATGGAGGCGCTGCTCGGCGTCGCCGCGCTGGCCACCGGGCGGCCGGTGTCGCTGGTCTACGATCAGTACCAGAACATCACTTACACCGGCAAGCGCAGCCCGGTGAACATCAACATCCGCCTCGCCTGCGACGCGAACGGCAAGCTCACCGCGATGGAGACCGACTGGTGGCTCGACCACGGTCCGTATTCCGAGTTCGGCGATCTCGTCACCCTGCGTCAGGCGCAGTTCACCGGCGCCGGCTATCACCTCGAGAACATCCGTGGCCACGGTCGGACGGTCGCCACCAACCATGCGTGGGGGTCGGCCTTCCGCGCGTTCGGATCGCCGCAATCGTTCCTCGCGTCGGAGATCGCTATCGACATCTTGGCGGAGAAGATGGGCGAGGACCCGTTCGAGTTCCGTTACAAGAACCTCTACAACGAGACCTCGACCACGCCGACGGGACAGAAGCCGGACGTCATGGTTCTTCGCCAGCTCTTTGACATGCTGCGGCCGAAGTACCAGGAAGCCAAGAAGCGCTGCGCCGAGCTCTCCACGCCGGAGACGAAGCGCGGCGTCGGCGTCGCGCTCGGCGTCTACGGCTGCGGCCTCGACGGGCCCGACAGCTCGGCGGCCAGGGCCGAGATCACGCCGACCGGCGTCACCATCTACAACTCGTGGGAAGACCACGGCCAGGGCGCCGACCTCGGCGCGCTGACCATGGCGCACGAGGTGCTGCGCGCCGCCGGCGTCAAGCCGGAGCAGATCAGGCTGGTGATGAACGACACCAACCTGCCGAACTCCGGCCCGGCCGGCGGCAGCCGCTCCAACGTGTTCACCGGCAACGCCACGCGCGTCGCGGCGGAGATGCTGCTGAACGCGATGCGCAAGCCCGACGGCTCCTACCGCACCTACGCCGAGATGGTCGCCGAGAACATCCCGCTCACCTACGACGGCAAGTGGGTGGCGGCGGCGTGCTCGGCGTGCAGCTCGGAGACCGCGCAGGGCGAGCCGTTCCCGGTCTACATGTACGAAGTCTTCATGCCGGAAGTCGAAGTCGACGTGGAGACCGGCGAAGCCAAGGTGGTCAAGTTCACCACCGCGGTCGACGTCGGCACGATCATCAACCGCGCCATCGTCGACGGCCAGATCTACGGCGGCCTGGCGCAGGGCGTCGGGCTCGCCCTGACCGAGGACTTCGACGATCTGGAGCTGCACACCACGCTGCGCGATTGCGGCATTCCGTATCCGAAGGACATCCCCGACGACATCGAGATCCTCTATCTCGAGACGCCGCGTCCTGACGGGCCGTTCGGCGCGGCGGGCGTCGGCGAAGCGCCGCTGACGGCGCCGCATCCGGCGATCCTCAACGCGATCTACAACGCCTGCGGCGTGCGCATCTACCGCGTGCCGGCGCTGGCCGACGTGATCAAGACGGAGCTTGAGGCGAAAGCGGCGCGAGAAGGCGTCAAGGACGCCGCGCACGTCTGACGGCGCGTGAAAGAGCAGGAGCGGGCCGCCCCGTTCGCGAGGGCTGGGCGGCTCGCCCCGGAAACCCCGGGGAGGGGCGGCGCGACACGATTTCGCCGCTTCGCTCGCTAGGAGCCCCGGAGATGGACGGTCAGCGCGTCAAAGAGTGGGAAGCCCGCTGCGTCGAGGAGCAGCCGCCGGCGTGCGCGGCCGGCTGCCCGCTGCGCGTCGACGTCCGCGGCATGGTCGAGAAGATCAAGGCGGGCGACTTCGCCGCCGCCGCGGCGATCTACGGCCGCTACGCGCCGCTGCCCGGCGCGCTCGCCCGCATCTGCGACCATCCTTGCGAGCAGGTCTGCCGCCGGGCGGAGGCGGGCGGCGCGATCCGCATCGCCGCGCTCGAGCGCGCTTGCGTCGAGAACGCCTACGGCTCGATCCGCCGCGCGCGGCAGCCGGCGCGCAAGCCGAAGCGCGTCGCCGTCGTCGGCGCAGGCGTCGCCGGGCTGACCGTCGCTTTCGATCTCGCGACGAAGGGACAGGCGGTGACGGTGTTCGAGGCGGAAACGCTGCCGCTCGCGCGCCTGCGTCGCGACTACGCCGCGGTCCTGCCGGCCGAGGCGATCGAGGCCGACGTCGCCCAATTGACCAAGCTCGGCGTCGACCTTCGCTGCGGCGCGCGCGTCGGCGGGGACGGCGGCCCGCATGATCTGGCGGCGCTAATCGCCGACTACGACGCCGTGGCGCTGATGATTGGCGCCGCGCCCGCGCGCGACTTCGCCGCCATTGTTCGCCTGGCCGCCGACGGTCGCGTCGAGATCGATTCCGACAGCCGCGTCGCCAGCCACGCCAAAGTCTTCGGCGGCGGCGCGCCCGGCGCGGCCTATTCGCCGATCGGCGCCGCCTACGACGGCCGGCGCGCCGCCGCGTCGATCGACCGCTTCCTGCAAGGCGCGTCGCTCACCGCCAGCCGCGCCGCCGACGCGGCCGGGCGCTCCTGCCTGTATGTCAACGTCGCCGCGCACGCGTCGGTTGCGCCGGTCGCGCCGGCCGGACCGGAAATGGGCTACGGCCGCGCCGAAGCGGTCGCCGAGGCGGCGCGCTGTCTTCCCTGCCGCTGCATGGAATGCGTGAAGGCGTGCCCGTATCTCGCGCGCTACGGCGCCTACCCGAAGCGCTACGTCCGCGACATCTACAACAACCTCAGCATCGTCTTGGGCAATCGCAAGTCCAATCTGATGATCGACAGCTGCGCGTTGTGCGGGCTTTGCGAGACGTTGTGCCCCAACGACCTCGACATGGGCGAGGTGTGCCTCGCGGCGCGTCGCGACATGGTCGATGGCGGCCATATGCCCGCCTCCCACCACGACTTCGCCCTGCGCGACATGGCGCATAGCCGCTCGCCGGCCGCCGCCTTCGCGCGCCATCAGCCGGGGCGCTCGACCAGCGCGATCGCGTTCTTCCCCGGTTGCCAGCTCGCCGCCTCCTCGCCCTGGCATGTCGAGCGCGTCTACGCGCATCTGCGCGCGAGAATTTCCGACGGCGTCGGCCTCTTTGTCGACTGTTGCGGCGCACCGGCGCTGTGGAGCGGGCGGCGCGCGCTGCACGATGAAATCGCCGCCAGCCTGCGCGCGACCTGGCGGAGCCTCGGCGAGCCGCAGATCGTCGCCGCATGCTCGACCTGTCTGAAGATGTTCGGCGACTTCCTGCCGGAGCTGAAGGCGCGCTCGTTATGGTCGCTGCTTGCCGAAATCGGCTTGCCCGAGGAGGAGCGGCCGCGCGTCGCCGGGCCTCTCGCCGTCCACGATCCCTGCACGGGCCGGCATGCGGTCGAGGTTCAGCGCGCGGTGCGGGGCCTCGCGGCCGAGCTCGGCGTCGAGACGCGCGAGCTCACCGGCGCCGAGCGGACCACCTGCTGCGGCTTTGGCGGCTTGGCGTCGTTCGCCAATCCCGAGGTCGCCGGCGAGATGATCGACCGGCGGGTCGAGCAGAGCGCCGACGACTATCTGACCTATTGCGCGATGTGCCGCGACAACTTCGCCCGCCGCGGCAAGCGCTCGGCGCACCTGCTCGACCTCGTCTTTCCCGCGCCCGATGGCGGCGACCCGGCGGCGCGTCCCGATCCCGGCTTCTCGCGGCGCCGCGACAATCGGGTTAGGCTCAAGGCGCGGCTTATGCGCGAATTGTGGGGGGAGGAGATGAGCGACCCGACGCCGGAGATCGCGCTGATCGTGCCCGACGACGTGCGCGCCGACATGGAGCGCAAGCTGATCCTGGTCGAGGACCTCGCCCGCGCCGTCGCCGCCGCCGAGGCGACCGGTCGGAAGCTCATGAACAAGAGGACCGGCCTGTCGATCGCCACCTTGCGGGTCGGCGAGTTCACCTGTTGGGCCGAGTACGAGGCGACGCCGCAGGGCTTCCTCGTCCATCGCGCCTACGGCCACCGCATGCAGGTGGAGGCGAAGCCGTGACCTCGCCGTCCGCCGCGCCGGTCCCCCCGCCGCCGAATCTCGGCGAGCTCGTCTGCGCCGCCTGCGATCGGCCGCTCGAGATGGGCCGCGTGGTGGCCTCCTATCTCGGCCAGAGCTTCCCCGTCGAGCTGCCGCGCTGTCCGTCCTGCGGCTTCGTTTACGTCTCCGAGGAGTTGGCGCTGGGCAAGATGCTGAAGGTCGAGCAAGCGCTGGAGGACAAATGACCTCCGTCGCGGCTGAAGCTTGCCCCGGCCTCTACGGCTGCGGAGGCTTGCGCGACGGCGAGGGCGCGCCGCTGCGCCCCGGCGGCCTTGCGCTCACGGAGGCGCTGGTCGATCTCGCCGGCTTTCACGTCGGCGAGACGGTCGCCGACGTCGGCTGCGGGCTCGGCGCGTCGACGCGGCTGATGCGCCGGCTGGGCGTTGCGGCGATCGGCGTCGATCTGGTCGATTCCGTCGCCGGCGAGGACCGCGACGCGCCGCCGTTCGTCGTCGCCGACGGCGCGCGGCTGCCCTTCGCCGACGCGAGCCTCGACGGCGTCCTCTGCGAATGCAGCCTGTCGACGATGGCCGACCGCGCGCAGGCGCTCGTCGAATGGCGCCGCGCGCTGAGAAGCGGCGGGCGCCTGGCGCTGAGCGACGTCTACAGCCGCGCCGCCGACGGCCCCGGCGCCGGGCGGGTCGCGACGCGGGCTGCGCTGCTTTCAGCCGTCGCCGCCGCAGGCTTCCGCGTCGCGCGTTTCGAGGACCGCTCCGAGGTCCTCAAGCGCTGGGCGGCCCAGTTCATTTTCCAATACGGCTCGCTCGAGGCGCTGTGGGGCGGCGCCGGCGGCTGCGAATGCGCCGCCGCCCGCCTGGCCGCGCTCGGCTACTTCCTGATGATCGCCGTGAAACCGGGCGAGCCATCGGCGAAAGGAGGATGACCATGTCCGACGACGCGTTCCGCATCGCCGAGTTGCTGCTGGAAGGATTCACCTGTGGCCACATCCTGGCCAAATTGGCCTTGGAGGCTCAGGGGCGCGACGACCCCGCCCTCGTGCGCGCGATGTCCGGCCTCGCCGTCGGCATGGGCCAGGGTTTCGACTGCGGCTGTCTCACCGGCGGCTGCTGCGTCCTCGGCCTCTACGGCGGCCGATCCGAAGAGTTCGAGCGCCCGCACCCCGACTTCGACGTGATGATCGAGCGATACTCCGGCTGGCTCGCAGGCGTCATGACCGACAAGTTCGGCGGGATCGAGTGCAAGGACGTGATTAACTTCGATCCCGCGCTGAAGCAGCAGCGCTGCCCCGGCCTCATTCTCGAGTCCTGGGAGAAGCTCAAGGAGATCCTCGCCGAGCACGAGATCGACCTCGCCGCGCCGCCGCCGGCCGCCGGACGGGAGGGCTAGATGACGCCGCGCCGTCCAGAGGCCGACTTCGCCGCCGTGGCGGCGGTGGTGCTCGCGGCGGGCTTCTCCTCGCGCATGGGCGCCTTCAAGCCGCTCTTGCCCTTCGGCGGGCGGACGCTGATCGGCCATGTCGCGGCGAATCTGCGCGAGGCGGGCGTGCGGCGCATCCATGTCGTCACCGGCTTCAACGCCGAGGCGCTGGCGGAGGAGCTCAAGACGCTCGGCGCGGTCGAGGCGCGCAACCCCAATTTCGCCAAGGGAATGTTCTCGAGCGTGCAGGCGGGCGTCGCCTCGCTGCCGGCGGAGGTCGAGGCCTTGCTGCTGTCGCCGGTCGACGTGCCGCTGCTGCGCGCCTCCAGCGTCGCGCGCATCCTGCGCGCCGCGGCTTCGCGCGACTCGGCGATCGTCTATCCGACCTTTCGCGGCGAGCGCGGGCATCCGCCGCTGATCCGCCGATCGTTGTTCGATGAGATCCTGTCAGGCGACGGCGAGGGCGGATTGCAGGCGCTGCTCGCGCGCCACGAAGACGCGGCGAGCGAGGTCGCGGTGTTCGATTGGGGCTGCCTGATCGACATGGATCGCCGCGACGACCACCGCCTGCTCGCCGCGGCGCTTGCCGGCCGTCGCGCGCCCGATCCCGAGGAATGCGAGGCGATGCTCGAGGCGGCGGCGGCGCCGGAAGCGGCGCGCCGCCACGGCCGCGTCGTCGCCGCGCTCGCGGTCGGGCTCGCCCGGCGGTTGAAGCAGGCGGGCGTCCCGCTCGACGCCGACGTGGTCGACGCGGCGGCGCGCCTGCACGACATCGCCAAGGGGCGGCCGCGCCACGCCGAGGTCGGCGCGGAATGGTTGCGGGACTTCGGCTTTCCCGAGATCGCCGACGCCGTCGCCGTTCACATGGACGCACGCTTCGACGGTCGACGCGTCGACGAACGCGTCGTCGTCCATCTCGCCGACAAGCTCGTCCAGGGAGAAGAGCGCGTGTCCTTGGAGACGCGCTTTGCTCCCGCCATGACGCGCTTCGCCGACAATCCGGCGGCGCTGGCGGGAGCGAAGCGCCGCCTCGCCAACGCGCAGGCGATATCGCGGGCGGTCGAGGCGCGAATCGGCCCGCTGCGCGCGACGATGGAGACTGGCGCATGAACTGCTGCGAGCGCCGCGTCTTTCTCGGCGCGACCGAGAGCGTCTGCCCGATCTGCCTGGCGCCCGCGCCCGCCGAGCGCTACGCCGAGGGCGACGTCGTCTATCTGAAGAAGACCTGCCCGGAGCACGGCGAGACGCGCGCGCCGGTGTGGCGCGGGCTCGAGTCCTATCTGCGCTGGGGGGCGGCGCCGCGCGCCAACTCCCGCCCGACGGTCTGCGCCACCGAGACGGCGCGCGGCTGCCCCAACGATTGCGGGTTGTGCGCCGAGCATCGCCAGCAAAGCTGCTGCGTGCTGTTGGAGGTGACCTCGCGCTGCGATCTCGCCTGTCCGGTGTGCTACGCGTCGGCGAGCCGGCATGGCGCCGACGCGAGCCGCGCGGAGATCGAAGGCTGGCTCGACGCGCTCGTCGAGGCGGGCGGGCGCGTCCACATCCAGCTTTCCGGCGGCGAGCCGACCGCGCGCGACGACCTGCCGCAAATCGTCGCGCTCGCTCGCGCGCGCGGCTTCGAATTCGTGCAGCTCAACACCAACGGCGTGCGCATCGCGCGCGAGCCCGCCTATCTCGCGGCGCTCGCCGAGGCGGGGCTCGATTGCGTCTTCCTGCAATTCGACGGCGTGACCGACGCGGTCCATCAACGGCTGCGCGGCGCCAAGCTCGCGCGGCTGAAGACGCAGGCCGTGCTGAACTGCGCCGAGATTGGCGTCGGCGTGGTGCTGACGCCGACCCTCGTTCCTGGCGTCAATGTCGGCGAGATCGGCGCGATCGTCGACTTCGCCATCGCCGAGGCGCCCGCCGTGCGCGCCGTGCACTTCCAGCCGGTGAGCTATTTCGGGCGCTGTCTCGCGGCGCCCGACGACGCTTCCCGCATCACCTTGCCGGAGGTGATGGAGGCGCTGATCGCCTACAGCCGCGGAACCATCCATTTCGAGGACTTCCGCCCGGGCTCGGCCGAGAACCCTTACTGTTCATTCAGCGGGCGCTTCCGCGTCGACGGCGCCGGACGTCTGTCGGCGATGGCCGAGGAGCGCGTGTCCTGCTGCGGCGGCTCAGTCGAACCGCGCGCGGCGTGCTGCGGATCGACGCGGCCGAGCCCCGAGGTCGCGCGCGAGCGCCGCTACGTCGCGGGCCAATGGACGAGCCCCGATCGGCAAGGGCCGCCCGCCGCCGGACTCGACGCGTTCGACGCCTTCCTCGCCGGTCGGGCGCGGACGATCGGCCTTTCCGGCATGGCGTTCCAGGACGCCTGGACGCTCGACCTCGAAAGACTCCGCCAGTGCCACATCCATGTGGCGGCCTCCGACCGGCGCGTGATCCCGTTTTGCGCCTACAATCTGACCAGCGCCGACGGGCGCTCGCTCTATCGGCCGTCGCCCGCGTCCGGCGAGGGCGCGAAATGACCGCGGCGACGCTCGACGCCTGGGCGGCGGGGCGGCTCGGCCTGCCGCAGCCGCTGACGCGCGCGGCGCTGCGAGCGGCGCAGCTCGAACGTCTGCGCGAAACGATCGCCTACGCGCGCGCCTCGAGCCCGTTCTATCGCGCGCGCCGCGACTGGCCGAAGCGCGAGCTCGCCGCGCTCGAGGACGTTCCGCGGCTGCCCTTCACCATTGCGGCGGATCTCTCTCGCGCCGACCCGCCGCTGCTTGCGCTGTCGCAGAGCGCGGCCGCGCGCGTCGTCACGCTCGAATCCTCGGGGACGAGCGGGCGGCCGAAGCGGCTCCACTTCACCGCCGAGGAGAGGGAAGCGACGGTCGACTTCTTCCATCGCGGCATGGCGCTGTTCACGCGGCCGGGAGACCGCGTGGCGATCGCATTCCCGGGAGAGCGGCCCGGCGGCGTCGGCGACGGGTTGGCGGTCGCGCTCCGCCGGCTCGCCGCCGCGCCGCTTCTCGCGCCGTCTCCGCTCGACCCGGTCGTGCTCGCCACGTGGCTGCGCGCGGAAAAAGCCGACATCGTCGCCGGGCGCCCGGTCCCGCTGCTCGCCGCGGCGCGCCTCGCCCTCTGCGACGGCGGCGCGCCGATCCGCGCGCGCGCCGTGCTGCTCAGCGCCGACCATGTGGCCGAGAGCCTTGCGCGCGCGCTCGCCGCGGCCTGGGGCGCCGAGGTCTTTCGCCATTGGGGCATGACCGAGACCGGATACGGCGGCGCGGTCGACTGCGCTTGTCATTGCGGCTGCCACCTGCGCGAGAACGCCCTCTATGTCGAGGTGGTCGACCCGGAGACCGGCGCGCCGGCGCCGGCGGGCGCCCTCGGCGAAGTCGTCGTCTCGACGCTCGGCCGGCGCGCCGTCCCACTGCTGCGCTACCGCACCGGCGACCTCGCGCGACTGATCGACGCGCCTTGCCCGTGCGGCTCGGTCCTGCGGCGGCTCGGCGGCTTCGCCGGTCGGCTCGGCGAAAACGCGAGACTGCCCGACGGCGCGACGCTGACGCTGCCGGCGCTCGACGAAGCGCTGTTCGCGGTCGACGGGGTGAGCGATTTCGTCGCCGAGATCGACCTCGGCCCGCCCGCCGCGCTCCGGCTGATGATCGCCGCGCCGCCGCCCGCGCGTTCGCCGGCGACGCTTGACGCCGTGCGCGCGCGCCTCGCGGCCGACCGGGCGTTCGGCCGGGCGCTGAAGGACGGGACCTTGCGGGTCGAGGCCGCTTTCGCCGACACGATCCTCTTTCGTCGCGGCGCCAAGCGCCGGCTCTCGATGCGGGAGGCGGCGCGATGCGCGCAATGCTGCTGATCCGCCACGGCGCGCTCGCTGGCGACGCCGAGCGACGCTACGTCGGCGCGACCGACCTGCCGATGAGCGAGGCGGGCGAAGCGCAGATCCGCGATCTTGCGGCGCGGCTTGCGGCGCGCATGCCGATCGACGCCGTCTATTGCAGCGATCTCGCGCGTTCGCGCCGCGCCGCGGAGCTGCTGGCGGGGGGGCGCGCGATCCCGATCCACGTGCGGCCCGCCCTGCGCGAGATCGACATGGGCGCTTGGGAGGGGCGGACGCGCGGCGAGGTCGCGGAACGTCAGCCGGACGAGTACGCGCGGCGCGGCGGCGACATCGTCAATTTCCGCCCGCCCGGCGGCGAAAGCTTCGCCGATCTGGCGGCGCGCGTCACGCCCTGCTGGCGAAGCCTGTTCGCGGAGAGCGAGAGCGGCGTCGTCGCCGTCGCCGGCCATGCGGGCGTCAATCGCGTCATTCTCTGCGACGCGCTCGGCATGCCGCTCGCCAACCTTTTCCGCATCGCGCAGCGCCCGGGATGCTTGAACGTCATCGAACGCGGCCGCGACGGCCCGATCGTGCGCCTTCTCGACGGAGGCGCCCTATGAGGCGCGGCGTCGACTGCGATCGTCGCGCGACGCCGCGGAGCGGCCGCCAGTTGTTCGCACGGACGGCCGATTTCAGCGTCATACGCGCGGGAGAAGTCCTGATGGCAGGGCGGGAGCGAGCAACGACCTTGACCAAGGTCAACGCCCTTGCGAACCGCAACGCCGTACTCTTAGTGGAGGAGAAACGCCGTGACTTGGGTTGTTAGCCAACGGCGTCGGGAAGACGAACCAGGACGGCTCCATTTGCCCCAGCGAGAAACGAGCGAGCCGTCTCGCGCGCCATTGCGGCCGGAGGAGACGACGGGCCACGAGACGAAGGCGCGACTCTCGCCGGAAGCGGCGATCGAGGCGCGGCTCCGGTTCCTGTGCGAAGGCGTCGCCCCGGGAGCGGCGGTGCCGCAGGCGATCCTGCGGTCGTGGCGGCGCAGCGCGGCGCTCGGATTGAAGATGGCGACGCCGCCCGGCTTCGATCTGCTGTCGCGGCAGAAATTGCGCGAAGCCCAGCAGCGCAACGAAGCGTTGGTGCGCACGGCGCGCGGCGAGATGGAGGCGCTGTTCCGCGACGCCAGCCTCGCCGGCGGCATCGTCATTCTCACCGACCCGCAGGGCCTGGTGCTGCATCTTTTGGGCAAGGGACAATTCGCTTCCGACGCCGCCGACGTGGCGCTGCGCCCTGGTGCCACCTGGGACGAGGCGACGGTCGGAACCAACGGCATCGGCACGGCGATCGCCGAGCGGCGGCCGATCTCGGTGGTCGGCGGCGAGCATTTCTTCGAGCGTCACCAAATCCTAAGCTGCTCCGCCGCGCCGATCTTCGATCCGTTCGGCGCGATCACCGGCGTGCTCGATCTGACCTGCGCGTCGCAGGCGCCGGACCCGCTGACGCTGGCGCTGACCAAGCGCGCGGTCGAGCAGATCGAACGCTCGTTGTTCGAGGCGCAGTTCCGCAATCACGAGCAAATGTGCTTCCACTCCGACCCCTATCTGGTCGGCAGCTCGCACGAGGGGCTGCTGGCGTTCGAGGGCGACCGACTCGTCGGCGCCAACCGCAACGGCGTCAAGCTGATTGGCCTTGATTGGCCGGCGGGCGGGGCGCCGCGCTTCGACGAACTGTTCACGCTCGAGCACGGCGACGTCAACCACAATCCCGCCTCCGACGACTGCGTTCTTCAGACGAAGAAGGGCAAGCTTCTTTACGCGCGCATGCGTCCGCAGGCGCGCCTCCATCGCGGCTGGTCGCCCGCGCAGGGCGTGGCGGAGGCCGCGCCGCCCGATCGCGCCGGAGCGCCGGAGGGCCTGACGCTGCCGCAGATCATCGAACGGGTGCTCGACGGGCCGTTTGCGCGCCTGCTCACGGTGCGGCGCGTCAAGGCGGGTCAGCTCATCATCGGCGCGGACGAGGAGAAAGCCGCGGCGCAGGGCCTGGTCGTGGTGCGAAGCGGCCGGCTGCGCTGCTTCGCCTCGGTCGACGGCAAAGAGCTGACGCTGTTCACCCTCGACGCCGGCGACGCGCTTCCGCTGCACGACAGCTCGATGTTCGAGGTCAAGAAGGACGGCGAGATCGTCGTCATGAGCGGCGCCGCGTTCCAGGAGATCGCGCGATCCGACCGCGACCTGGCGCGCTCCGCCATGCCCGCGATCACCCGGATGTTGCAGAAGTCGGCGCGGATGACCGAGGACATCGTCTTCCGCGGCGTGCGCTATCGCCTCATCCGCGCGCTGTGCGAAGCGGCGGCGCGCGACGGACGCGTGACCGCGCATGGCGTCGTTCTCGATTCGCCGCCGAACGCCGAGGAGTTCGCGATGCAGATCGGCGCGACGCGCCAGTCGGCGTCGACGATCATCGCCGAGCTCATTCGCGACGGCGCCGTTCGCCGCCTCGACGCCTCGGCGATTGCGATCGTCGATCTCGACAAGCTGAAGCGGCAGCTTGACTGAGGCGGACCGCCGTTGCCAAGCGAAGAAAGGAAGCAAGCGATGTGCGACAGCTGCGGCTGCGGGACGCATGGCGGCGCGAGCGCCGAGGAGACGATCGCGGCGCACGAGAACCTGCTCGCCGCCAACGACCGGGTCGCCGGTCATGTGCGGAGCCATTTCGACGCGCGCGGCGTGCTGGCGGTCAACCTGATGTCGTCGCCCGGCGCCGGCAAGACCAGCCTGCTCGAGGCGACGATCGGCGCGCTGCCGCCGGGCGTCCGCGTCGCCGTCATCGAAGGCGATCTGGAGACCGAGAACGACGCGGAGCGCATCCGCCGCCGCGGCGTGAGGGCGGCGCAGATCACCACCGGCGTCGCCTGCCATCTCGACGCGACGATGGTCCACGACGCGCTCGATCGGCTTCCGCTCGACGACGTCGACCTCCTGTTCATCGAGAACGTCGGCAACCTCGTCTGCCCGGCCGAGTTCGACATCGGCCAGCATCGCGACGTCGTGCTGCTCTCGGTCGCCGAGGGCGACGACAAGCCGGAGAAATATCCGGTGATGTTCCGCAACGCCGACCTGGTGCTCATCACCAAGACCGACCTCCTGCCGCACATCGACGACTTCGACGTGGCGCGCGCGCGCCGCGGCGTCGCGCGGCTCGGCGTCGGCGAGCGCGTGAGGGAGCTCTCGGCCAAGACAAAGCAGGGGCTCGAAGAGTGGACGAACTGGCTGGTCGCCGAACTCGCCGCTCACCGGCGCCTCCATCCAGCGGCGCAGCGCCGTGACCATGCTGCTGTTTGATCGGCGGTCGGCGACGGCCGACGACGCGGACGCGCGCCCCGCCGCGGGCGCCGCGCCCGCGCGGCTCGTCGATTCGTTCGGCCGTGCGATCACCTATGTCCGGTTGTCCGTCACCGATCGTTGCAATTTCCGCTGCGTCTATTGCATGTCGGAGAAGATGACGTTCCTGCCGCACGCCGAGCTGCTGTCGCTCGAAGAGCTGGATCGGCTGTGCGCGATCTTCATCCGGCTCGGCGTGCGGAAGATCCGCGTGACGGGCGGCGAGCCGCTGGTGCGGCGCGGGGTGATGGCGTTGTTCCATTCGTTGTCGCGGCGCTTGCGCGAGAACGCGCTCGACGAGCTGACGCTGACGACCAACGGCTCGCGGCTCGCGCAATTCGCCGGGGCGCTCGCCGGCTGCGGCGTGAGACGCGTCAACGTTTCGTTGGACACGCTCGACGCCGCGACGTTCTCGGCGATTGCGCGGCGCGGCGAGCTCGCCGAAGCGCTCGCCGGCGTCGAGGCCGCCGATCGCGCGGGAATGCGGGTCAAGATCAACGCCGTGGCGCAGAAGGGCGTCACCGAAGCCGCCGCCGAGACCTTGATCCGCTGGGCGCACGGACGGAATTATGATCTTGCCTTCATCGAAGTGATGCCGCTCGGCGACGTCCAAAGCGAATGGTCGCGGCGATTCCTTTCGCTCGCGCAGTTGCGCGCCGACTTATCGCAGCGCCTGACGCTGACGCCGGCGCCCTATCGTAGCGGCGGCCCCGCGCGCTACTGGCGCGTCGAAGAGACGGGCGGACTGGTGGGCTTCATCACCCCGATGACGCACAGCTTCTGCGAGGGGTGCAATCGCGTGCGCATCACCTGTTCGGGCCGGATGTATCTCTGCCTCGGCCGCGAGTCCGCCGTCGACTTGGGCAAGATCCTGCGCGAAAGCGAAAACGACGACCCCGTCGCCGCCGCCATCCGCGACGGGGTGGCGCGCAAGCCGAAAGGCCACGCCTTCGGCGCGCGCGAGACTGACGCCGCGGCGCTCTCCGCGCGGCCGATCAGCCTGACCGGGGGATAGCCGCCGATTCCGCCGTTCCGCCGGGGCGCGTCAGCCGACGCCGACCATGACGTCGGAGGCTTTGATGACCGCGCTCGCCTTCTTGCCGACGGCGAGACCGAGCTCGTCGACCGCCTCGTTGGTGATCGAAGCGGTGATGACGGCGCCGGACGCGACCTCGATCTTCACATGCGCGGTGGTCGCGCCCTTGGTGAGGGCGATCACTTTTCCAGGCAGCACGTTGCGGGCGGAAAGCTTCATGGTCGTCGCCTCCTGGTCAAGCCGCCGCGCCGGCGCCAACGGGCCGGCGAAGCGCGTTGTTTATAACGATTCTCGGGCATGTTATAACGATTTTCGAAGGCGTCTGTCCATCCAGCGGGCTCTCGAATCGCGCGCCCTATCCGAAAGGAATGCGCCGAAGAACTGCGCCTTAGACGATTCCCGGGCGCCGCGTCAGGAGACGAACAGCTCCTCGAGCTTCGCCTTCTCCAACAATAGGTCGGTCAGCAGCCGACGCAGGCGCGCGTTCTCGATCCGCAGGCGCTCGAGCTCGGCGACGGCGTCGACCCCGTCGGCCTGCGCGAGCGGCGGTCTCGCCTCGCCGATCGCCGCCGCGTCGGGCGTCTTCAGCGATGGTCGCGCCGCGCGCCAACGATGATAGGTCATGACGCTGACGCCGAGGGCGCGCGCGATGTCGCGCTGAAGCATCCCGTCCGCCGTCATCCGGTCGGCGCGCGCAAGCTTGGCGGCGATTTCCGGCGCCGAATGCCTCTTCCTCTTCACCGTCGTCTCTCCGCGCTCGCCGGCCGCGGCCGCCGGCGCGACCGTCGCGCGTAACACATAATAACATACCTGGCGGCCGGGCGGCGCGCATGACCTGCGTCAAGCGGCGCGAATTGGCTGGCTGACGCCGAGAAATGTCGCTTCCGGCTCGCCTTTGGTCATGCGAGGCGGCGAAGCGCGCGCCGATTAACATAAGCGTTTTCCGCCGGGCGACAATGCAATGGTTCTAAATGTATAATCAAGCCATGAAATTACCTGATTCTTCCCCAAGTCTCGGTTCGCGCCGCGACGAAGCCGCAATCGGCGGGCGCCGACGGGATCGGGGCGGGCTGCGCCGGTTCGGGCGTTGCGGCGAAGAGCGATCGCGAGACAACCTCGGCGATCGCGCCGCGCGCGCGAGGCGCGCTGAACACGAACGCTTCACGCCCTCGCGGGCGGTCGAATGGGGAGGGCGAGCCCGAAGCGGGGACCCTGCGGCGTCGTCCGGTCGGAGCCGGCCTGGCGGGTGTCGCGCTGTCGTGGCCGGCTGCGTCGGAGGCGTCGATGCCCTTTGGTTTTGCGAGCGAAATCTCGATTTCCGCGCCGGCCTGCGGGCGCGATGGGGGTCGCGCGGAGGTCGCGGCGCGGCTGGCCGAAATCGCCGCGCTCGAGGCGGCCAATTTCGCGCTGCGCAATCACGTCACGGGCTTGAAGCTGCACAACGCCACGGTGCGGCGGCTGCTGCGGCGGCGCGCCGCGGCGTCGGCGACGTCCGGCGGCTGATCCAGGCGCGCCGCGGCGTCGGCGCGCGGCGGGTCGGCTTGACCGACGTTACGTTATCTATGATAGTCGAATTAACATAATTACGTTACGTCAACCGCCTTCGCCGCCGCGGCGAGGACAGCAACGAGGTGAGAGCCATGCGCGTCGCGATGATCGGAGCGGGGTATGTCGGCTTGGTGTCGGGCGCTTGCTTCGCCGACTTCGGCCATGAGGTGGTGTGCGTCGACAAGGACGCGGAGAAGGTGCGGGCGCTGACGCGCGGCGAAATGCCGATCTACGAGCCCGGCCTTTCCGACCTGGTGCTGTCGAACGTGCGCGAGGGCCGGCTGTCGTTCACCACCTTCCTCGCCGGCGCGGTCGAGCGCGCGGAGGTGGTGATGATCGCCGTCGGCACGCCGTCGCGTCGCGGCGACGGCTACGCCGATCTTTCCTACGTGTTCGAGGCGACGCGCGCCGTCGCCGCCAGCCTGAACAAATTCACCGTCATTGTCATCAAGTCGACCGTGCCGGTCGGCACCGGCGACGAGGTCGAGCGCATTCTGCGCGAGACCCGCCCCGCCGCTGACTTCGCGGTCGTCTCCAATCCGGAATTTCTGCGCGAAGGCGCGGCGATCCGCGACTTCAAGCATCCCGACCGTATCGTCATCGGCTGCGAAGACGAGCGGGCGCGCGAGGCGATGGCCCAGCTTTACCGACCGCTCTACCTCAACGCCGCGCCGATCCTCAACACGCGCCGGCGCGCCGCGGAGCTGATCAAGTACGCCGCCAACGCGTTCCTGGCGACCAAGATCACCTTCATCAACGAGATCGCCGATCTGTGCGAACAGGTCGGCGCCGACGTGCAGGAAGTGGCGCGCGGCGTCGGCCTCGACAACCGCATCGGCTCGAAATTCCTGCACGCCGGGCCCGGCTTCGGCGGCTCATGCTTTCCCAAGGACACGACGACGCTGATCAAGATCGGCCAGGACTATCGCGCGCCGCAGCGCATCGTCGAGACGGTGGTTGCGGTCAACGACCAGCGCAAGCGCGCCATGGCGGGCAAGGTCGCCGCCGTGCTCGGCGGCAAGCCGCGCGGCAAGACCGTCGCCGTCGTCGGCCTGACCTTCAAGCCGAACACCGACGACATGCGCGACGCGCCGTCGATCGCGCTGATCAACGCGCTGCAGGACATGGGGGCGAAGATCAAGGCCTACGATCCCGCCGGCATGGATCAGGCGAAGGCGGCGCTGCCCGACATCGTCTATTGCGACAACCCCTACGCCTGCGCCGAGGGCGCCGACGCGCTGGTGATCGTCACCGAATGGGAGCAGTTCCGCGCCCTCGACCTCGCGCGGCTGAAGGAAGTGATGGCGCAGCCGGCGCTGGTCGATCTGCGCAACGTCTATCCCGCGCAGGAACTCGAGAAGCACGGCTTCGTCTATCAGGGCGTCGGCAAGCCGCGCGAGGAGCCGCTCGCGTCGGATCTGGAGAGCGCCGTAGCGGCCTCATAAGGGCCTTCATCGCGAGGCGCGAAGCGACGAGGCGATCCCGGGGTCGAAACGCTCAGGTCCATGAACCGGGATCGCTTCGCTCACGCTCGCGACCACGGCGCCGTTCGCCTTCGGCTCACGTCACGAAGCAATTCGGCCGGTCGAGGTCGGCGAGGAGGCCGGGGCGCGTCGGCCGCCAGCCCAGCGCGTCGCGGGTCTTTGCGCTCGAAGCGGGGTTGTCCATTGCCGCGAACGGCGCGAGCCAACCGAAGTGCTCGCCCGCCTCCTCGGGAGTCTTGCTCGCCACCGGCAGGCCGAGGCGGCGGCCAATCACGCCGGCGATGTCGCGCAGCGGCACGCCCTCTTCGGCGACGCCGTGGTAGCGCGCGCCGGCCGTCCCGTTTTCGATCGCCAGCGCGAACAGCGCCGCGGCGTCGAGCCGGTGCACGGCGGGCCAGACGTTGCGCCCGTCGCCGACATAGGCCGAGACGCCTTTCGCGCGCGCGATGGCGATCAGATAGGAAACGAACCCGGCGGCGAAGCCGCGGACGCCATCGCCGTGGACGCTGGGCGACAGCCGGATCGCCGAGGCGCGCACGCCGCGCGCCGCCAGGGCGAGCGCCGTCTCCTCGGAAACGCGCGGGGCCGCGCCGTCGCGCGGACGATCCGTGTCCTCGGTCGCAAGCCGGCCGGGCGCCAGCAGCCCGGTGCCGGACGTGACGACGAGCGGCCGGCCGGAACCGGCGAGCGCGTCGCCGAGCGCCTCGATCGCGCGCCGGTCGATCTCGCAGTTCTCCTCGAACTTCGAAAAGTCGTGGATGAAGGCGGTGTGGATGACGCCGTCGGCGGCTTCCGCGCCGCGCTTCAGGCTGTCGAGGTCTTGCAGCGAGCCGCGGTGGACTTCGACGCCCGCTGCGGCGAGCGCCGCCGCGCCCGCTTCCGACCGGGCGAGGCCGAGGACCGAATGGCCGGCGGCGAGCAGCTCCCGGACGACCGCCGAACCGATGAATCCGGTCGCGCCGGTGACGAAGACGCGCATGAGAAACCTCCAAGCTGGGACGAGGGCACTATCGACGTGCCGGCTATCAGGGTAAAGTAGTGACGTTATCAGGGTATAATAGCTAACAGGCGCGCTTATGCCGAACGCGAACGACAACTTGCTCGGGGCCTACTTGCGCGATCGCCGCGCCAAGCTCGACGCCGCCGCTCTCGGCTTTCCGCTGACCCGCCGGCGCACGCCCGGCCTTCGGCGCGAGGAGGTGGCGCAGCGCGCCAACGTCAGCGCCACCTGGTACACCTGGCTCGAGCAGGGCCGGGGCGGCGCGCCGTCGGCCGACGTGCTCGAGCGCATCGCCCGCGCGCTGATGCTGACCGAGGTCGAGCGCGAGCATCTGTTCTTCCTCGCGCTTGGCCGCCCGCCCGAGGTCCGCTATCGGGCGGCCGAAGGCGTCACGCCGCGGTTGCAGCGCGTGCTGGACGCGCTGGCGCTCAGCCCGGCCTTCATCCGGACGGCGACCTGGGACGTCGTCGCCTGGAACCGCGCCGCGGCGGCGCTTCTGACCGACTATGGCGCGCTCGACCCGCATGAGCGCAACATCCTGCGTCTGATCTTCGGCGACCCCCGCGCCTGCAGCCAGCAGCCGGATTGGCGGAACGTCGCTCGGTTCGCGGTGGCGGCCTTTCGCGTCGACACCGCGCGCGCCGGGGCGGCGCGCAACGTCCAAGCTCTGGTCGACGAGCTTTGTCAGCGCAGCCCCGAATTCGCGGCGATGTGGCGCGACAACGACGTCCGCGCGCACGGCGACGGCGCGAAACATTTGCGCCGTCCGCCGGTCGGGACGATCGCGCTGGAGTATTCGACCTTCTTGGTCGACGGCCGGCCCGACCTCGCCATGGTGGTCTACAATCCGGCGACGTCGGCCGACGCCGAGAAGATTCGCACGCTGGTCGAAGCGTTCGAGCCCGCCGCGGCGCGGCCGCCGCGCGCGGTCGGGCCGGCTCGGCGCGCGCCTATTCCAGCATGATCGGCTGACGCCGCGGGCGCCGTCGCGGGCGATAGCGAGCCGCCCGGCTAGAACAGGGCGTCGATTCCCAGTCTCGTCATTTGGGTAGATATGCTGCTATTGTATCGCCCATGGAATTGTCTCAGCTCCGCACGCTGATCTCGGTGGCCGAACTGGGCAGCCTCAGCAAGGCCGCCGAACGCATGCGCGTGGCCCAGCCGGCGCTGAGCCGACAGATGCGGATGCTGGAAAAGGAGCTCGGGGTCGCGCTGTTCACCCGCCACGGCCGCGGCATGGAGCTGACGGAGCACGGGCGCGAGACGTTGAAGCACGCTTCGCGCATCGTCGCCGAGCTGGACGAGATCCGCGCCAGCGCCACCGACGCCGACGCCCCGCTGAGCGGCCAGATCTCCATCGGCCTGCCGCCGACGGTGGCGGAGACCATATCCGTTCCGTTGGCGGCCGTCGTCGCAAAGGCCCACCCCGCCGTGACGCTACGGCTCGCCAACGCCTACACCGCCTACCTGGTCGAATGGCTGCAACGGGGCGATCTCGACCTTGCGGTTCTCTACGATCCTCGCCCCGCGCGCGCGCTTCGCACGCGGCCGCTGCTGCTCGAGAGCCTGTTCGTCATCGGCCCGCCGGACGCCGGTTTCTCGATCGTCCGCGCGATGCCGTTCAAGGCGCTCGACGGCAAGCGCCTGCTGCTGCCGGGCGTCCGCCACGGCCTCAGGACCATCGTCGATCGCTGCGCCGCCGACGCCGGCGTCGCCCTCGACGTCAAGGTCGAAGCCGACTCCTACGCGACTCTGAAGGAGCTGGTTCGCCACGGCCATGGCTGGACGATCCTGCCGCTGGCGCCGATCCACGACGAGGTGGTCGGCGGAGCGCTGACCGCGGCGCCGTTGATCGATCCGGCGCCGTCGCGCCGGCTGGTGCTGTCGTTCACCGCCGACCGGCCGATGTCGCGGTTGGCGCGCTTCGCCGGGCGGACGATTGTCGACATCGTCGCCGAGCGCGTCGAACGCGCCGACTGGGCGGGGCAATTGCTCGCCGCCGAGTCGAACGAGCTATAGCGCTGAAATATATCTATATGCGCGAGCGAGCGAACGGCGAGAGGGTCTCCGCCGGCGATCCGCCGCGCGGCGGCGAGCGCCGCGCGGACCGTTCGGCGGGCCATGATGTCGCTCAAGCCGCGACAAAATGACGCAATTCCAGCGCCGAGCGGCCCATGCGCGCCGCGCGGGGCGACCTCGCGCGGCGCGACGGGCGGCGTCGAGGCGGGTCTATAGCAATACAAATTGGGCATAGCTGACCGATAAAACTTGCACTTTGAGGAAGAGGCGTTCGGGCGCAAATTGCGACCCGCGCCCGGGCGGCGCATCGGCGGCGCCCAAGCGGCCGCGTTCGATGTCCAGGCTGGTTGATGAAAAAGGCTTATATTTATATCGCTCTTGCGACGTTGATTATCAGTACGATGGAAGTCTCCGGGAGAGTCCTCTCCCAGACCCTTAATTCGACTCAGATCAATTTCTGGCGATTCCTCATCGGCTCGGTCATTCTCATGCCGATGACGTTCATCGACCTGCGCAAGCGGGGCGCCCGCCTGCGGCGCGGCGACGTTTTGTTTCTCGCCGCCGCCGGATTCGTCGGGATCGCGGTGAGCATGGAGCTGTTTCAGACGGCGCTGGCGACCACCAAGGCGTCGGTCGTCGCCGTCATCGCCAGCTGCGTTCCGATCTGCGTCATCCCGTTCGCGCGCATCTTCCTCAAGGAGAAGTTGACCGTCGGCTCGATGCTGGCGATGGCCCTATCGACGGTCGGCGTCCTGTGCATCCTCAATCCGTTCAACCTCGACCCCCAGGCGATCGGCATCGCGCTGGCGATCGGCGAGGTGGTGACCTTCGCCCTCTACAACGTGATGGGCAAGCGCGAGGCCGACCGCTGCGGCGGCCTCGCCGTTTCGTGCCTCAGCATGTTCAGCGGCGCGGCCATTCTCGGCGTCGTGATCCTGATCTCCTATGTCGTTCCCGCGCCGGCCGCCGGCAGCCTGCTCGCTCAGTTCTACCGAATCCCGGTGCTGCAAGGCATCGACGGCGGAAACATCCTCAACTTCCTCTACTTCTCCGTGGTGGGAACGGGCCTGCTGTACGCCTTCCTGTTCCTGGCGATGGAGGCGTCGACGGCGACGATCGGCTCGGTGGTGTTCCTGTTCAAGCCGGCGCTGGCCCCGATCTTCGCCTGGATGCTGCTGGGCGAGAACGTCTCCGGACGCGTCCTGGCGGGAATCGTCTTGATTGTCTGCGCCGCCTATTTCGTGTTGAGGCCGAGCCGCGCGCCGGCCGCGGCCAAGGCGGGAGGCGACGTCGAACTCGCTCCGATCGGCCGCGATTGGGCGGAAACCCCTGCGGAGTAAGGCTTTTCCCTCGGCGCTGGGGAACGCGGGGCGCCCGGCGCGGGCGGCCCGCGATATCGCGGGCGCCGCGCCTATGGCGCGCCGCCGCCGCTCGGCGTAACAATCGCGAGGTTCTGGGAGCTTGGCGATGTTTCTCTCCAACGACGATCTGGCCGCGCTGGTGGCCTTTCGCCGGCGCTTGCACGAGCGGCCGGAGCTTTCCGGCGAGGAGGGCGACGCCGCCCGCGCCGTGCTGTCGTTCCTGGCCGACGCGCGGCCCGACCGCGTGATCGAAAAGGTCGGCGGCCATGGCCTCGCCGCGGTCTACGAGGGCGCCGCGCCGGGTCCGTGCCTGATGTTCCGCGCCGAGCTCGACGCGCTGCCGATCGAGGAGCTCACCGGCGCGCCGCACCGCTCGAAGACGCTCGGCAAGGGACACCTTTGCGGCCACGACGGCCACATGGCCTCGCTCGCCGCCCTTGGCGTGGGTTTCGCGCGCGCCCGCCCGCAGCGTGGGCGCGTCGTCCTGCTGTTCCAGCCCGCCGAAGAGACGGGCGCAGGCGCGGCGGCGGTGATCGCCGACCCGAAGTTCGAGGAGATCGAGCCTGATTTCGCCTTCGCTTGGCACAACCTGCCCGGCCTGCCGTTCGGCGAGGCGGCGCTCAAGGTCGGGCCGGTCAATTGCGCCTCGCGGGGCTTAAGGGCGATCTTCGTCGGCAAGACCGCGCACGCTTCGACGCCGGAGTTCGGCGTCTCGCCGATGCGCGCGCTCGCCAAGCTGATGCCGGAGCTGACCGCGCTCGGGCGCGGCGGGCCGCTCGACGCGGACTATAGCCTCGTCACCGTCACCCACGCCGAGATGGGCGCGCGCGCCTTCGGCGTCGCGCCCGGCCGCGCCGAGCTGTGGGCGGCGCTGCGCACGCTCACCGACGCCACCATGGGCGCGCTGGTCGAAAGCGCCGAGCGACGGATTCAAGAGGCGGCGGGCGCCGATGAACTCGACGTCCAGTTGGCCTATCACGACGTCTTTCCCCATTGCGAGAACGCTCCGGAGGCGGTCGAGATGATCGCGCGCGCGCTCGACGTCGAAGGCGTGCGCTGGAGCGGCGAAGGCCAGCCGATGCGCGCCTCGGAGGACTTCGGCCGGTTCGCCGCTCGGGCGCCTTCGGCGATGTTCCTCCTCGGCGCCGGCGAGCGCCACGCCAGCCTGCACAACGCCGACTACGATTTTCCCGACGGCCTCATCCCCGTCGCGGCGCGGGTGATGATGCGCGTCGCGCGCGACGCGCTCGGCTGAGGCGGCCTGGCTAAAATGCGGCCTTCCGCCGCAGCGTTATGGACTAATTCTAATTCGTGTTTGACAATGCCGCGCGACGCAGGGAGGACCGGCGTCGGTCGCCGCTCTCAATCCGCTCCATGTCAAATGCCGCCGCCTGATCGCCACAAGGCTTACGATACCGGGGTCGCTCGCGCCCTCGACCGTTCGCGACGCGGAGTCGTCGTCGCGCGCCACTTTCGCTCCGCTCGACAGGCGGCGGCGGCGCGCGCGGCGCCCAGACCCAACGGCCTCGCGTTTCTCGCAAGGCCGGCGTTCGCCGGCGCCAAGGAGCATCGGTTTGGCGACCAAAGCCAGTAGGCACCCCGTCCTGTCGTCTCTCGGCGCCTTCGCGCGCGCCGGACTGAGGCCGAAGACGCCGCTCGCCCGAGCGATCGTCTTCGTCCTCTGCCTGAAGCTCGCGGTCGTCGTCGGGATGCGGCTCTTCATGTTCTCGGGCGAGGCGACCCCGGTCGTCGACGAGGCCGCGGTCGCGCGCCTCCTCGGCGTCGCGCCCCGCTGACGTTTTCAACCGAAAGGACCCGCGATGATTCATCTCGATCCGGCCGGCATAGCGCGATTGCAGTTCGCGATGACGGCTCTCTACCACTTCCTGTTCGTGCCCCTCACGCTGGGGCTGTCGTTCCTGCTTGCCGTCATGGAGAGCGTCTACGTGATGACGGGGCGCCAAATCTGGCGCGACGCGACGCGATTCTGGGGCAAGCTGTTCGGCATCAACTTCGCGATGGGCGTCGCCACCGGCATCACGATGGAGTTCCAGTTCGGCACCAACTGGGCTTACTATAGCCATTACGTCGGCGACATCTTCGGCGCGCCGCTGGCGATCGAAGGCCTGATGGCCTTCTTCCTCGAGTCGACCTTCGTCGGCTTGTTCTTCTTCGGCTGGAATCGCCTCTCCAAGGTCGGGCATCTGACCGTGACCTGGTTGGTGGCGTTGGGCTCGAGCCTCTCGGCGCTATGGATCCTGGTGGCCAACGGCTGGATGCAGCATCCCGCCGGCGCCGCGTTCAATCCCGACACGATGCGGATGGAGCTCACCTCGTTCTTCGATCTGATCTTCAATCCGGTGGCGCAGGCGAAGTTCGTCCACACCGTCAGCGCCGGCTATGTCACCGGCTCGATGTTCGTGCTGGCGATCTCGTCGATGTATCTGCTGCGCGGCCGTCACGTCGCGTTCGCCAAGCGCTCGTTCATCGTCGCCTCCGCCTTCGGCCTCGCCTCCGCGCTGGCGGTGGTCGTGCTGGGCGACGAGAGCGGCTACACGGTGACCGAAAACCAGCAGATGAAGCTCGCGGCGATCGAGGGCATGTGGCGCGCCGAACCCGCGCCCGCGCCCCTCACGCTGTTCGCCATTCCGAACTCGGAAACCCATGAGAACAGTCTGGAAATCAAGGTTCCCTGGCTGCTCGGGGTGATCGCGACGCGCTCCTTCGACCAGCCATTGCCGGGCGTTCTCGATCTCGTCGAGCGCGCCAAGGAGCGCATCAAGAACGGCATGATCGCCTATGGCGCGCTGGAGAAGCTGAAGGCGGACCGTTCGGACGCGGCGGCGCGCGCGACGCTGAAGAGCCACGTCGGCGATCTCGGCTACACGCTGCTGCTCAAGCGCTACGTCGACGACCCGCTCAAGGCCGACGACGCGACGATCGCGCGCGCGGCGCAAGACACCGCGCCGAACGTCGGGCCGCTGTTCTGGTCGTTCCGCGTGATGGTGGCGCTCGGCTTTTACTTCATCGCGGCGTTCGCCGCGGCGTTCTGGGCGGCGAGCACCCACAACTTCAACCGACCAGTCCTGCTGAAGATGCTCGCTTATTCCTGGCCGCTGCCGTGGCTGGCGGCGGAGCTCGGTTGGTTCGTCGCCGAGTACGGCCGTCAGCCGTGGGCGATCGACGGCGTGCTGCCGACCTTCCTCGGCGCCTCGTCGCTTTCGGTCGCCAAGGTGCTGTTCACGCTGTGCGGCTTCGTCCTGTTCTACTCGACGCTGCTCGTCATCGACGTGATCCTGATGCGCAAATACATCGTCATGGGACCGGTCAAGGCGCTGGCGCCGGCGCCGGGCGCGGGCGAACCCGCCGCCGTCCCCGCGGAGTGAGGAGCAAGAACCATGTCCATTCCGGTCGATTACGAAATCCTCCGACTCATCTGGTGGCTGTTCCTTGGCGTGCTGCTGATCGGCTTCGCCATCATGGACGGCTTCGATCTCGGCGCAGCGGCGCTGCTGCCGTTCGTCGCGCGCGGCGATGTCGAGCGCCGTATCGTGCTGAACGCGATCGGCCCCGTCTGGGACGGCAACCAAGTGTGGCTGATCCTCGGCGCCGGCGCGATCTTCGCGGCCTGGCCGGCGATCTACGCGGTTGCGTTCTCGGGGTTCTACATCGCGATGTTCCTCGTGCTGGCGACCCTGATCCTGCGGCCCGTCGGCTTCGAGTTCCGCAACAAGATCGCGGACGCGCGCTGGCGGCGTTTCTGGGATTGGGCGCTGTTCGCCGGCGGCCTGGTGCCGAGCCTAGTGTTCGGCGTCGCCTTCGGCAATCTGCTGCAAGGCGCGCCGTTCACGCTCGACGCCGACATGCGCGCTCTCTATCTCGGAACGGGCCTGTTCGAGCTGTTGAACCCGTTCGGGCTGCTGTGCGGCCTCGTCTCGCTCGCCATGCTGGTCGGTCACGGCGCCGTCTATCTGTCGCTCAAGACCGAGGGTGAGGTGCGCGCGCGCGCGCAGGCGGTGGCGACGATCGCGCCGCTGGTGATGCTGGCGCTGTTCCTCATCGCCGGCGTCTGGGTCGCCTTCGGCCTCGACGGCTATGCGATCACCAGCGCGGCGGCGACAGACGGACCGTCCAATCCGCTGCTCAAGACCGTCGCGCGGGTCCACGGCGGCTGGCTTGCGAATTACGGCGCCCATCCCTGGACGCTCGCCGCGCCGATTGTCGCGATCCTCGGCGCGCTCGCGGTCAGCTTTTTCTCGCGGCAGGCGCGAGGCGGTCTCGCATTTGTCGCCAGCGGCCTCGCCATCCTTGGCGTCGTGGCGACGGCGGGCGTCAGCATGTTCCCGTTCCTGATGCCCTCCAGCGCGCAGCCGGAAGCGAGCCTCACGGTGTGGGACGCGTCGTCGAGCCAGCTCACGCTGTTCGTGATGCTGATCGCCACGCTGATCTTCCTGCCGATCGTGCTCGCCTACACGTCGTTCGTCTTCTACACGTTGCGCGGCCCGGTGACGGCGCGGCAGATCGAAGGCGACGGCCAGAACCTCTACTGACGAAAGGGTTTGCCAATGTGGTACTTCGCTTGGATTCTGGGCGTCCTGCTGGCGTGCGCCGTCGGCGTGATCAACGCCCTCTGGCATGAGATGCACATGCCGGACGAACCGCTTGGCGAATGACGGGCGGAAGGCGGCGGAGGTCTGCGCCGCGGCCGTCGCCGCGACGCTGCGCCTTCTCCCCGTGCAAGCGCGGAGAAGGAGGCGCGGCGACGTGACGACAAGCCGTCCTCGCGATGACGCTGCTCTCGCGTAAAGGCGAATTGGTTCTTTGGCGGCCGAAGCGCGCGCGGCGCGGCGGCCTTCGCCAGCGATTGACGCGTGGGGCCGGCCGTTCAGGCGCCTCGCGCCCGCGTCCACACGGGGGAGACGCGCTCGATCATGAGCAGCAGCGTCAGCGTCACGCCGACCAGGATCATGGTCAGCGCCGCGCCATTGAACACGTCGCCGCGGTCGGTGAGGCTGAAGATGGCGACCGGCAGCGTCACCCAACCGGGCGGGTAGACCATCACCGTCGCGCCGAGCTCGCCCATCGACAGCGCGAAGCTGAGCGCGAAGGCGGCGAGGAGATAGGGCGCGATCAACGGCAGGGTGACGCGGCGCAGGCGGTAGAACGGCCGCGCGCCGAGCGAGGACGCGACCTCCTCGAAATCGGGCGAAAGCCGCGACAAGCCCGCTGAGACATTGCTGAACGAGAAGGCCGAGATCAGCACGAAATGCGCGACGACGACGATCGCCATCGTGCCGTTGAGCAACAGCGGCTTCTGGCTGAAGGCGACCAGCAGGCCCAGGCCTACCGACACGGAAGGGACGGCGCTGGGGATGAAGAACAGCACGCCGAGCGTCTTGGCCGCGCTTCCGGTCTGCGCGCGCAACGCCAGCGCCGCCCAGGCGCCGCTGACCAGCGCCAGCAGGCTCGCTGCGACCCCGGTGACCAGACTGGCGACCACCGCGTCGCCGGAGGCGCCGCCGGCCGCTTCTGCGTAGTGCTCTAGGGTAAAGTCGCTCGGCAGCACGCCGTTCCAATGGCCGGCGAAGCTCGCCGAGAGGATGACGGCGAGCGGCGCGACGAAGATGACGCCGATGAGCAGGGCGGCGACGCTCCACACCATCAGCTTGCCGGAGCGCGACCAGACGAGCATGTCACGCCCCCAATCGTTTCGCGGCGAGACGATAGAGGCCGAACAGGCTGAGCGACAGCGCCACGTTGACCATCGCGATGACGCACGCGGCCTGATAGTCGGATTCCTGGATCGCCTTGTCGTAGATCAGCAGCGGCAGCGTGATGACGCCCTTGGCGCCGATGAACAGCACGATGCCGAATTCATTGACGGTGAGCAGCAGGCAGAGGCTGCCGCCGGCGATCGCCGCCGGCAGCGCCGCCGGCAAGATGATCTCGCGCGCGATCCGCCACGCCCGCGCGCCGAGCAGGCTGGCGACTTCGATCTGGCCGCGGTCGACCAGCGAGAAGGCGGCGAGCATGGGCCTCAGCACGAAGGGCGAGTAAACCGTCACCTCGGCGAGCACGACGCCCCAGGCCGAATAAAGGAAGTGCACCGGCGGGCCGGGGAGGTGGAAGGCCTGGACCAGCGCGCCGTTGAGCAGGCCGGCGGAGCCGTAGAGGAAGGTGAAGGCAAGCGTCGCCAGGAAGGTCGGCAGGGCGATGAAGGTGTCGATCAGCCGGGCGACGAAGGTCGCGCCGGGGAAGGGCGCGAAGGCGAAGATCAACGCGAGCGTCAGGCCGAGCGCGAGGCTGCCGGCGGTCGAGGCGACCGCGATCTCGGCAGTGTTGATCAGCGCGTTGAGGAAGGCCTTCGAGCCGAGCGTCTCCCAGGCGGCGGAGAGGTTGATCGCGTCGGTCGCGTCGTAGGCCGCGGCGTGGGCGATCAGCGCCAGCGGATAGAGGAACAGCACCGCCAGCGCCGCCAGCGGCGGAGCGACCCACAGCGCGCCAAGGTCGATCCTGGCCGCGCCGGGGGAAGCGGCCGCCTCAGACATTCGCGTCCTCGGCGATCAGGCTTGCGTCAGTCGGGGCGAAGAACATCTCCAGCTTGTCGCCGCGCGACGGCGTCGTGGGCAGCTTCGTCGCCACCACGCGCATCGGCGCGCCGCCGATCTCCGCGACGAGATGGGTGAGCTCGCCTTGCCAGTGGACCTCGCGCAGCACGCCGGCGACGCGGTTGGCGTGCTGGGCGTCGGCCGCGAGCGTCAGGTTTTGCGGCCTGACGCAAAGCAGCCGCCGCTCGCCGACGCGCTCGTCGTCGCCGGGAACCACAAGCCGCTGTTCGCCCACCCGGACGGCGACGAGTCCGCTCGCGTCGGCCTCCGTCTCGACCACCACCGGCAGCAAGTTGGCGCGGCCGAGGAACTCGGCCGAGAAACGATTGGGCGGACGCCGGTAGAGGTCGCGGGTCCGCCCGACCGCGCTGAGCTCGCCGTCCTTGAGGATAGCGATGCGGTCGGCGAGCGTCAGCGCCTCGCTCTGGTCGTGCGTCACGTAGAGGACGGTGAGCTCCGGCAGCTCGGCGTGCAGCCGGCCGAGCTCCTCGACCATCGAGCGGCGGATCTGGGCGTCGAGCGCCGACAGCGGCTCGTCGAGCAGCAGCACCTTCGGCCGCACCGCCAGCGCGCGGGCGATGGCGACGCGCTGCTGCTGGCCGCCCGAGAGCTCGCGCGGGTAGCGGCGCGCGTATTGCGTCATGCCGACGACCTTGAGCGTCTCGGCCACCCGCTCCTCGATCAGCGCCTTCGGCGCGCGGCGGGCGTTGAGTCCGAAGGCGACGTTGTCGAACACGCGCATGTGCGGGAACAGCGCGTAGTTCTGCACCACCATCGCCAGGCCGCGCGCGTAGGGCGGCAAATCGGTGACGTCGACGCCGCCGATCAGGATGCGCCCGGTCGCCGGCCGCACGAAGCCGGCGACGGCGCGCAAAGCCGTGGTCTTGCCCGAACCCGACGGCCCGATCATCGCCAGAATCTCGCCTGCGGCGACCTCGAGCGTCAGCGGCTTCAACACGACGGCGCCGCGATAAGCGACGCTGACGCGGTCGAACGAAACGGTCGAGGCGGCGCCGCGGAACTCCGCGGCGCCCGAGACGACCGTCGCCTGGTCGGCGATGGCGAGAGTCATTTCAGCTTCCCGTCGCTTGCTTCCAGCGCGCGACGTCGGCGGGAAGATCCTTGAGCACGGCGGCCCAGTCGGGCTGCCAGATCGTCACCCCCTTCAGCGCCTCGCTGAGCTTGACGAAGTTGGCGTCGGTCGGCGTGACGTCCTTGCGCGCCGGAACGCCGATGGCGATCGACGACACCGTCGACTGCGCGTCCTTGGCGAGCAGGAACTCGATCAGCTTCTTGCCGTTGTCAGAATCGGGCGCGCCGGCGACCAGGCCGACGTAGTAGGGCAGCGGCAGCGCCGAGCGCGCGCCGTCGGGCCCGGCCGGCCAGAACACCTTGATGTTCGGGTTGTCGGCCTGCTGCGACAGGTTCATCTGCAAGTCGCCGTTGGCGACCAGCAGCTCGCCCTTGTTGACGAGGGCGGTGAGCTTGCCGGTCGAGGACGACGGGCCGACGTTGTTCTCCTGCAGCTTCTTGAGATAGTCGAAGCCGGCGTCCTTTGAGCCGAAGGCGTGGATGACCTCGATCATCACCGCCGTGCCGTCGCCGGCTTGGCCGGGGGTCGAATACTGGATCTTGCCCTTGAACTTGGGATCGAGCAGGTCGGCGAAGGTCTTCGGCGCCTCGGGGAGCTGGCCGGCGTCGTAGATGAAGTTCTGGTAGTTGTTGACCAGCGGCTGATAGAAGTCGTCGCCGCCGTCGATCGCGTCGGCCGCGCTCGGCTTGAACTTCTGCAACAGGCCCTCGGCCTCGGCGCGCTGGATGAAGGGCGGCAGGGTGACGAGCACGTCGGCCTGCGGGTTCGACTTCTCTTTGGCGACGCGCTCGACCACGCCGCCCGAGCCGGCCTCGACGTATTGCACCTTGACGCCGGTCGCCTTGGCGAAGGCGTCGAACTCGGTCTCGAACCAGCTTCCCTTGCCGTCGTGCAGGCCGTCGGCCGAATAGATGGTGACGACGTCGGAAGCGGCGAAGGCCGGCGCGGAGACGGCGAAGGCCGCGCTGGCGAGCAGAGCGCTGACTAGCGATTTCATGGATGCACCTTTCGGCTTCGGAGGGAGCCGACGACGGCCTAGGAGCACGCTATGAAGCGGTTGTGAAGGTCGTGTGACGCTTAGACGACAGCCGCGGCGGCTCAGTCGGCGAGCTCGCCCAAGGCCGCGTCGAGCTTGTCAAACGCCAGGTCGAAATCGTCGAAGCCGATGGTCAGCGGCGGGCAAAGGGTGACGACCTTGCCGCCGCCGATCTTGAAGCTCAGCCCTTTGGCGAGGCAGGCGTAAAGCAGCCGGTCGGCGAAAGCGGCCGCGTCTTCCCCGCCGATCTCGACGCCGAAATAGGCGCCGAAGGCGCGCACCTCGACGATGCGCGCGTGGCCCGCCTGCAACAGGGCGAGCCGCGCGAGTCCGCGCGCCTCGAGCGCGCGCGCCCGGGTGATCAGGCCTTCCTCCTCGATGGCGGCCAGCGTCGCCAGTCCGGCGGCCGCGGCGACCGGGCTCTTTTCGTGGGTGTAATGGCCGAGCGCCGCCTGAGGCGCGCAATCGAGGTCGCGCGCGGCGAGGATCGCCGCCAGCGGCATGATCCCGCCGCCGAGCCCCTTGCCGATGACCAGGATGTCCGGCGTCGCGCCGAGCCGCTCGCAGGCGTAGAGCCGGCCGGAGCGCGCGAGGCAGCTCGGAATCTCGTCGAAGATGAGCAGCGCGCCGTGCCGCGCGCACAATTCCTGGACGCACGGCCAGAAGTCGGGCGGCGGCGGCGTCACCGTCGTCCAGCGCAGCGGCTCGGCGATCAGCGCCGCGACGTCGCCTTGCACTTCGAGCGAATAGTCGATCAGGTCGATGAGGCGGTCGAACGGCTGGTCGTCGCCGAAGAAGCGGCGGACGAAGTCGAGCGGCGGCAGGTGCTCGGCGCCCGGCGTCATCGGCCCGACGTCGCGGCGGAACAAGGCTTCGCCGCCGACGCCGATCGCATCGAGGTTGGCGCCGTGGAACGAGTCCCAGAACGACAGCGTCTTGTGCCGTCCGGTGGCGTAGCGGGCGAGCTTCAGCGCCATGCTGATCGCCGCCGACCCGCTCGGCGCGAACAGCGCCTTGTCGAGCCCCGCCGGCGCGGTCTCGATCAGGCGGCGGGCGAGCGCGGTGGCGGTCGGGTTGGCGTAGCGTCGCGGGCAGAACGGCAGCCGCTCCATCTCGCGGCGGATCGCCTCGATCACCTTGGGATGGCCGTGGCCGAGCTGGTGGACGCCGTTGCCGTGAAAGTCGAGAATGCGTCGCCCGTCGACGTCGGTGAGCCAAGCGCCCTTGGCGCTGACGATCTCGGCGAGGCATGGCGTCGACAGCGACTGGCGCAGGAAGAAGCGCTCGTCCTGGCTGAGCGCTTCGCGCGCCTTGGCGCTCAGCGAGGCGCGCCAATCGGCGCGCGCCGGGCTGAGGTTGACGTCGCCTTCGCTTAAGGGGAGGTCGCGCGCCATTCTAGGCCGACCACGGAAGCGAGTAAGTTCTGACGTTCGTGAAGCCTTTCATCGCCTCGACCACGCCCTCCTTGTAGCCGAGGCCGGAATCCTTGATTCCGCCGAACGGCGACATCTCGATGCGGTAGCCTGGGACCTCCCAGACGTTGACGGTCCCGACCTCCAGCTCGGCGACGAAGCGGCCGACGTAGTCCAGCCGGTTGGTGCAAACGCCCGATGACAACCCGAAGGCGGTCGAGTTGGAGATGCGGATCACCTCGCCGACGTCGTCGGGGCAGCGGATGATCGGGATCACCGGCCCGAAAGTCTCCTCGCGCACCAGCTCGCAATCGAAAGGCACGCGGTCGACGACCGTCGGCGGGAACAGCGCGCCGCGCCGCGCCTCGCCGTAAAGCCGCTCGGCGCCCAGCGCGACGGCGCCGGCGACGCGGGCCTCGAATAGCTTGGCCGCGCGTTCGTTGATCACCGTGCCGACGTCGGTTTCCGGGTCCATCGGGTCGCCGCATTTCAGCGCCTGCGCGCGCGGCAAGACCTTCTCGACGAAGCGGTCGGCGACGCTGTCGACCACCAGGATGCGCTTGACCGCGGTGCAGCGCTGGCCGGAGTTCTTGGTCGCGCCGGCGACCGCGAGGTCGGCCGCCTTGTCGAGGTCGGCGTCCTCCATGACGATCAGCGGGTCGTTGCCGCCGAGCTCCAGCACCAGGCGGCGATAGCCCGCTTTCGCGGCGATGTGTTTTCCGACGCGCGCCGAGCCGGTGAAGGTGACGAGGTCGCAGTCGGGGTCGGAGAACGTCGCCTCGCCGATCGTCGCCGGATCGCCGGTGACGACGCTGAGCATTTCCGGCGGCAGGCCGGCTTGGTAGAGCACGTCGGCGAGCGCCAGCGCGGTCAGCGGGGTGGCCTCGGCGGGCTTCAGCACGACGCGGTTGTTGGTCGCGAACGCCGGCGCCAGCTTGTGGCTCACCATGTTGAGCGGGTGGTTGAACGGCGTGATCGCCGCCACGACGCCGAGCAGCGGCGTGCGCGTGGTGTAGATCTTGCGCATCTTGCCGTTCGGGCTGACGTCGCAGGAGTAGATCTCGCCGTCGTCCTTGATGACGAGCTGCGCCGTGAACGACCACACGTCGTAAGCGCGGCTCGCCTCGTAGAGCGAATCCTTCCAGCACAGGCCCGATTCGGCGGTGATGAGGCGCGCGAAAGTCTCCTTGCGGTCGCGCAGCAGCTCCGCCGTCGTCTGCAGGATGCGCTGGCGCTCGTAGCGGGTGAGGCGCGGCTTGAACGTCTTCGCCTTGGCGAAGGCCTCGCGCACGTGCTCCGGCCGCGCCGCGGGGACCGCGCCGACTGCTTCATTGGTGTAGGGATTGAGGACGTCGATCGTCTCGCCGGTCTCGACGCGCTTGCCGGCGATGCGCATCGCCTCGCGGCGGAAGGGGAGGGCGGCGACGTTCATGAGGCGATCCGGTTGAGCACGACGTCGAAGACGTCGAAGTTGCGCAAGCGCTCGGGCGTCGGCCCGGCGAGGCGGCGGTTGAGGATCATCGGCACCTTCTGCTCCCAGAAGCCGCCGTGCGAGCGCAGGGGCTCGGTGAGCGCCGAGAGATCGTGGCGCGTGGCGGTCGTGCCGAGAACCTTCTGGCGCCCGGAGAGCACGACGACGTCGCCGATGCGGTCGGGCGGCAGCTCGAAGCGCGCGCACGCCTCTTCCCGCCCCATCGCCGCGTCGACTCCCGGCTTGGCGGCGAGCGCGGCGATCACTTTCGCGCGATCGGCCTCGGGCGGCAGGTAGATGGTGGCGAACGAGCCAAGCGCGCCGTGGTGGGCGACATAGGGGTCGGTGATCGGCAGGATGACGCGCGCCCTGCCGCGGCCGATCAGCGCGTCGACCACGTCCTGCAGATAAAGCACGTCGGGCTCGCCGCTCGGCAAGTGCTTGTCGTTCATGCCGTGGTCGGCGGTCAGCGCCACCGCCGCGCCGAGCCGATCGAGCTCGCCCAGGTAGCGGTCGACCATCGCATAGAAGGAGTCCGCGAGCGCGGAGCCCGGCGGCGCCTTGTGCTGCACGTAGTCGGTGGTCGACAGATAGATCACGTCGGGGCGAAAGCCGGCGACGAGCTTCACGCCGGCGGCGAAGACGAATTCCGACAGCGCCGCCGAATAGACCGGCGGCAACGGCTGGCCGACAAAGGCGAGCGCCTGGTCGAGGCCGTTGGCGGCGCGCGTCGCGTGGTCGGCCTTCTCGGCCGAGAAGCCGACCGCGCGGCCGGCGGCGAAGTCGAGCCCCTTGGCGAGCAGCGCCCTGAGCTTGTCCTTGGCGGTGACGACGGCGACGCGCGCGCCGGCGTCGGCGAAGGCTTTCATGATCGTGTCGGCGCGCAGGAAGCGCGCGTCGTTCATCATCACCTCTTGGCCGGTCGCGGGGTCGAAGAAATAGTTGCCGGAGATCCCGTGGACGCTGGGCGGCGCGCCGGTGACGATCGACAGGTTGTTGGGGTTGGTGAAGGCGGGAATGGCGCAGAGCGCCGTCAGGTCCGCGCCGTCGCGCTTGAAGCGGGCGAGATTGGGCGCGAGGCCCTTGGCGATCGCCGTCTCGATATAATCGGGCGCCGAGCCGTCGAGGCAGACGACGACGGTCGGCGCGGTCGGCCAGCGATAGCTGCGGCCGTTGACCGAAACCTCAGCAGGATGTCCGGACATCGGGCGATTCCTCAAGCGGCCGGCGCCGGCGCGAGCGCGACGCCCATTTCCGCCAGCGTTTCGCGGACCGCCGCGAGGGCGCCGCGCATGTCGTCGGGATAGAGGCGGCCGATGCAGCCGATGCGGAACGAATCGGCGACCGTCAGCTTGCCGGGATAGATTACGTAGCCGCGCTCCTTCAGCGCGTCGTAGAAGCGCTGGAACATGAAATTCGGGTGGCTCGGCGTGCGGAAGGTGGCGATGATCGGCGCCTGCAGCGCGTCGGAGAGCAGCGTCTCGAAGCCGAGCGCGCGCATGCCGTCGATGAGGACGCGCGCGTTCTCGCGGTAGCGCCCGCCGCGGCCGGCGACGCCGCCTTCGGCGAAGAACTCCTTCAGCGCCTGATGGAAGGCGACGATGACGTGGATCGGCGGGGTGAAGCGGTACTGGCCGGTCTTGTCGAAATTGCGCCGCTGGTCGCAGAGGTCGAGCGACAGCGTCGTCGCGTTGCCTTCGGCGGCGGCGAGCGCCTCGCGCCGGCAGACGACGAAGCCCAGGCCCGGCACGCCCTCGAGGCACTTGTTGGCGGATGCGGCGACCGCGTCGAAGCGCGTCCTGCGCGCGTCGAGCTCGATCGCGCCGAAGGCGCTCATCGCGTCGATCAGCAGGCGCCGGCCGCGGCGGGCGCAGAGGTCGGCGATCTTCTCGATCGGGTTGAGGATGCCGCTGGTCGTCTCGCAGTGGACGGCGAAGACGTGGGCGATCGCCGGCGTCGCGGCGAGCAGGCGATCGACCGCGTCGAGGTCGGGCGGCGCGTCCTCGGGCGTCTCATGCGCGAAGGTCTTGCGGCCGGCGACGGCGAGAATGCGCCTGGCGCGCTGGCCATAGGCGCCGTTGATCAGCGTCAGGACGGCGCCGTCGCGCGGGACGAAGGTGGTGAGCATCGCCTCGATGGCGAAAGTGCCCGAGCCCTGCATCGGCACGGTCACGTAGTCGCCCTCGCCGTGGACGATGGTCGGCAGGCGCTCCAGAACCTCGGCGTTGAGGGCGATGAAGGTCGCGTCGCGCGAGCCCCAGTCGTGGACCATCGTCTGCTTGACGCTCTTGGAGGTGGTCAGGGGCCCAGGCGTCAGCAGCAGGGGGTCGCCGGTCTCGGATTGCGCGCGGGCGCGCGACGGGATGGGGGAGGACATGGCCGGCTCTGGCGCCTTTCGATTCCAGGCGATGTATAGGGGGTCGCTGCTAGCGTCGCAATGCGATGAATTTATAACAGCCGCGCGGCCCGGCCGGACGGAACGTCGGGCGGGCCGCTTTACGCGGCGGCGCCCGCGACGGAAAATCGGCCGCCGCCGGTCGGGAATCCCTGTCGATCGCCCGCGGCGCTTAAGCGAAAGCCGCCGGCCCTAGGCGCGAGCGAGCGAGGCCTCGTAGATCTGGACATGGGCGCGCGCGACGCGCAGCAGCGGCGCGCTCGCGCCCGCTTTTCGCGCGCGGGCGAGCATGTCGCCCAGGATGTGCTCTCCCTCCGTCCGCCCGCCGCGTTCGATGTCGCGCAGCATCGAGGCGGCGATGTCGGAGCCGCGCTGCGTCAACGTGGCGCGCGCGTCCGCCAAGGATTCGGGCCTCGGCGCGTGGCCCGCGGCGGCGGCGGCGCCGGCGCATTCCGCCAGCGTCTCCAGCGTCAGCGCTTCGCCTTCGTCGGCCTCGAGGATGCGCCCGATCGGGGCGCGCATCAGGCAAGTCATCCCGGCGGCGGTCGCCAGGAAGACGAATTTCTCCCACATGTCCTGAAGGATGTCCGGGCTGAGGGTCGGCGCGAAGCCGCCGCGCGACAGCTCGCGATGCAACGCCGCGCAGGCCTTGGCCTGATCGGGCGAGCGCGGGCCGAAGACAAAGCGTTGCGCGCTGTTCAGGTGGCGGATTTCGCCCGCTTCGGTCAGCGTCGCGCTGAGCGAGCAGGTTCCGCCGACGACGCGCGCGGCGCCGAAGCGCGCGTCGAGGTCGTCGAGGTGCTTCAGCCCGTTCAGCAGCGGCAGGATCAAGGTTCGCGGGCCGACCGCCGGCGCGATGGCCTCGATCGCCGAGGCGAGATCATAAGCCTTGCAGGCGAGCAGCACGGCGTCGAACGGCCGGGCGGCCTCGGTCAGGACCGCGACCGGCTTGCGAACGTCGCCGAGCGGGCTGAGGAGGACGATTCCGTCCCGCTCGAGGCGCTTCGCCCTGGCCGGCCGCGCGAGAAACGTCACGTTCACGCCCGCCGCCGCCAGCCGGGCGCCGAAATAGCCGCCGATGGCCCCCGCGCCCAACACTAAAATGCGCATGACCTGTCTCCTCGACTCGCTCGCGCGCAACTCCCTCCGTCGCCGCGACCCCCAATCGCCGGCGGCGACCGATGACGCCCACCCTTTCATGCTCCCGCTTCGCCGGGCCGCGCGCGCTTCGCGCGATCTCACCACCATCGCGCCCCGCGCGCAAACCGCGCCGCCTAACGCGACGCCCCGGATTCGTCTCGGCGACGCGTTCGCCGGCTCGGTCATCTCGCCGCGTCGCCCGCGCGCCGCCGCGACACAGATTCGTCGGCTTCCCGTGATCGGAAGGAGCGGGGCCGTCGCGGCGGGCGGCCGAGCAAGGAGCTGCGGCGATGGACGCGAAGGATCGAGCTCATCCGCGGTCGCCGCTGCGCCGCCTCGGCGCCGAGGCGGCGGTCGTCTTCGCGTTCAAGCTGCTGGCGATTCTCACGCTATTCTTCCTTTTCTTCGATCCGCGCCGCGATCCTCGGCCCAGCGTCGCCGACGCGTTGACGGGCGCGGCCCGAGCCGTCGCGTCGTCGTTTCGCAGAAATTGTGGTATTTCGCCTGGGCGCTCGGCGTCTCGGTCGCGTTTCTCAACGCGCTGGGGCTCGAGCTCGACCCGCGGGCCGGCGCGCTCGACGAACGCCCCGAAGCGGACCGCGGCCGCTGATCCCGCGCGCTCCGGCGCCGCCGAAGCCTCTACTGCGACCACAGCGGGGGTTGCAACTGGGCGCGTGTAGATTATGAGGTGCCCGCGGGTATGAGGCGCCCGCGGGCATGTCGTTCCGGCGGAGAGTCAAGCTCGGCGTGAAAATGGCGAAATTGCGCTGGATCATATGAACAGGTAGGAAGTAACTGAATCATATGTTCAGCGCCGATCGTCTGGATCGGGCCGGCGAGCCGGAGGCGTTGGGCCACAAAGCGAGGAAGGCCGGAACAAGAGGACATAACGGCGGCGGCGGTTCGGGCGCCGTCGCTCCGTCCTGGTCGGGAGAAGCGAACCTATGCCGCAAGTGATTGGAATTCCAAAGGAGATATACCCAGACGAAAAGCGCGTGGCGACCGCGCCGGAGGTCGTGCAAAAGCTGATCGGCCTCGGCTTCGAGGTGGTCGTCGAGACCGGCGCCGGCGACGGCGCGAGCTTCTTCGACGACGCCTTCGCCGCCGCCGGCGCCAAGGTCGCCGCCTCCGCCGCGGAGGTATGGTCGAGCGCCGACATCGTCTTCAAGGTGCGGGCGCCGTCGACCGACGAGGTCGGCAAGCTGAAGGAAGGCGCGACGCTGGTCAGCTTCATCTGGCCGGCTCAGAACCCCGAACTGATGAAAGCGCTGGCCGCCCGCAAGGTGACGGTGCTGGCGATGGACGCCGTCCCCCGCCTGCTCTCCCGTGCGCAGAAAATGGATGCGCTCACGTCGATGGCGGGCATCACCGGCTATCGCGCCGTCATCGAGGCGGCCAACGCCTTCGGCCGATATTTCAATGGCCAGATCACCGCCGCGGGCAAGGTGCCGCCGGCCAAGGTGTTTGTCGCCGGCGCGGGCGTGGCCGGTCTTGCCGCCATCGGCACGGCGGCGGGGCTCGGCGCCATCGTACGCGCCAACGACACCCGCGCGGAAGTGGCCGATCAGGTCAAGTCCCTGGGCGGCGAGTTCGTCAAGGTCGACTATGAGGAAGAAGGCTCCGGCGGCGGCGGCTACGCCAAAGTGATGAGCGAAGGCTTCCAGAAGGCCCAGCGCGAGATGTACGCCAAGCAGGCGGCGGACGTCGACATCATCATCACTACGGCGCTGATTCCGGGCAAGCCGGCGCCCAAGCTCATCACCGCCGAAATGGTGCGCTCGATGAAGCCGGGCAGCGTGATCGTCGACCTTGCGGCGGAGCAGGGCGGCAATTGCGAGCTGACCGAGCCGGGCCAGGCGGTCGTCAAGCACGGCGTCACCATCATCGGCTACACGGATCTGCACAGCCGTTTGGCCAAACAGTCCTCGACGCTCTACGCCAACAATCTGCTGCGCTTGACCGAGGAGCTGTGCAAGGCCAAGGACGGCCAGATCGTCGTCAACATGGACGACGACGCGATCCGCGGCTTCACCGTGATCAAGGACGGCGCCATCACCTGGCCGGCCCCGCCGCTGAAACTTCCCGCTCCGCCGGCCGCCAAGCCCAAGCCGGCGGCCGCGCCGGTCAAGCCGGCCGAGCCGAAGAAGGCGGGACCGGCCCGCTCGATCGCGCTGGTCGTCGTCGCCGTGGCGCTGTTCGCCCTCATTGGCGCCACCGCGCCGGTGACGTTCCTCGGCCACTTCACCGTCTTCGTGCTGGCGGTGTTCGTCGGCTACATGGTGGTGTGGAATGTCACTCCGGCGCTGCACACGCCGCTGATGAGCGTCACCAACGCCATCTCCTCGATCATCGCCATTGGCGCGCTGCTGCAGATCGCTCCGCCGGCCTCTCCCGGCCGCGCCGACCTGCTGATCGGCTTCATCGCCGTCGTCGGCGTCGCGCTGACCTCGATCAACATGTTCGGCGGGTTCGCCGTGACCCGTCGCATGCTGATGATGTTCCAGAAGTAAGGGGGCCGGAAAATGTCTGTCAGTCTTGTCACGGTCTCCTATCTCGGGGCCACCATCCTGTTCATCCTCAGTCTCGGCGGTCTCTCCAGCCCCGAAACGGCGAGGCGCGGCAACTGGTACGGCATCGTCGGCATGGCGATCGCCGTGCTGGCGACCGTGTTCGGCAAGCGCCTGCTCGACGGCGGCGAGCTGCCGATCGTCAACGGCGCGGGCCTCGCCTTCATCGTCGCCGCGATGGTGGTCGGCGGCGCGGTCGGCCTCTACGCCGCCCGCGTCGTCAAGATGACGCAGATGCCGGAGCTGGTGGCGATCATGCACTCGCTGGTCGGCTTCGCCGCCTGCACGATCGGCTTCGCCAGCTACATCGACACCTCGACGGTGTTCCCGACCGCGGCCGAGCATACGATCCACCTGCTCGAGATCTACATCGGCGTGCTGATCGGCGCGGTGACCTTCACCGGTTCGGTGATCGCCTTCGGCAAGCTGTCGGCCCGGATCAGCGGCAAGCCGGTTCTCTTGCCGGCGCGCAACTGGATCAATCTGGCCGGCCTGCTGATCGTGATCTACTTCGGCCACGTCTTCCTGCAGTCCGAATCGATCCCGGCCGGCCTGCCGGCGCTGATCGTGATGACCATCATCTCGTTCGCCTTCGGCGTGCACATGGTGATGGCGATCGGCGGCGCCGATATGCCGGTGGTGATCTCGATGCTGAACAGCTACTCGGGCTGGGCGGCGGCGGCGACCGGCTTCATGCTGTCGAACGACCTGTTGATCGTCGTCGGCGCGCTGGTCGGCTCCTCGGGCGCGATCCTCAGCTACATCATGTGCCGCGGCATGAACCGCAACTTCATCAGCGTCATCGCCGGCGGCTTCGGCGCCGCCGAAGGCGCCGCGGCGAAGAAGAGCGGCGATCAGCCGGTCGGCGAGGTCCACCCGATCAGCGCGGCGGAAACCGCCGAGCTGCTGGGCGACTCGAAGAACGTCATCATCGTGCCAGGCTACGGCATGGCGGTGGCGCAGGCGCAGCACTCGGTCTACGAGCTCACCAAGACGTTGCGCGACAAGGGCGTCAACGTGCGCTTCGGCATCCACCCGGTCGCCGGGCGCATGCCGGGACACATGAACGTGCTGCTCGCCGAAGCGAAGGTGCCCTACGACATCGTTATGGAGATGGACGAGATCAATCCCGACTTCCCCGACACCGACGTCGCTTTGGTGATCGGCGCCAACGACATCACCAATCCGGCGTCGCAGGAGGACCCGACCAGCCCGATCGCCGGCATGCCGGTGCTCGAAGTGTGGAAGGCGAAGACCTCGATCGTGATGAAGCGGTCGATGGCGTCGGGCTATGCAGGCATCGATAATCCGCTGTTCTACAAGGAGAACAACCGGATGCTGTTCGGCGACGCGAAGAAGACGCTCGACGAGGTGGTCGGCGCGCTACGCGCGAAGTGACGGCGAAGCGGCCGCCCACGGGTTCGGCGGCCGCGCACATAAGACGAGCGAAGCCGCGCCGCTTCTCGCTCCCCGCATCCCGCGGGGCGAGGGGCGGCGCTTCGCCATGAAGCGATCGTCGCCGCGGCGCGGTCGCGCGAGCCGCTGCGATTCGACATTCGCGCCTTGACGAAAGCGCCGCTCGGGGTCGCGATTGCGCGCCGCGAAAGCTGGAGGAGGGGGGCATGGAGCTCGTCGGAATGCTGGATTCGCCCTACGTGCGGCGCGTCGCGGTCGCGCTCATCGCGGCGGAGGTCGATTTCGTCCATCGGCCGATCTCGCTCTTCCGTCACATCGACGAATTCTCGAAGATCAACCCGCTGCTCAAGGCGCCGACGCTCATCGCCGACGAGGGGACCGTGCTGACCGAGTCTGGGGTCATCCTCGGCTGGCTCGCCGGCGTCTACCCGGCGGTGGCGGCGCTGACGCCGAGCGCGCCCGCCGCGCGGCTGGCGGCGGCGCGCGCGACCGGCGTCGCGCTGACGGCGATGGAGAAGGCGGTGCAGCTTCACTACGAGCGGGCGCTGCGGCCGCCGGAGAAGCGTCACGAGCTGTGGCGGGCGCGCGTCGAGGGCCAACTGAAGGCCAGCCTCGCGGCGCTCGATCGCGAGGCGCCGGCGGCGGGCTGGATCGGCGGCGGCGGCCTCGGCCTCGCCGACATCAGCGTCGCCTGCGCCCGCGGCTTCGCGCAGGGCATGATCGGCGACCTGGTCAGTCTCGCGCCCTATCCGCGCCTCGCCGCCTTCGCCGCGCGCGCCGAGGCGCTGCCGGCGTTCCGCAAGGCGCCGGCCGAGGACGGCGTCGTCGCGCCGGTCGCGCTCGCCGATTGACTTTTCGCGCGGCGGCGAGTCGAAGTGGCGCCCCGCCGCCGAGGAGGCGCACGCTCATGCCCGCACAGTCCGAGACGATGCGCGCCATCGAGGTCGCCGCGCCGGGCGGCCCGGAGGCGTTGAAGCTCACCACCCGGCCGCGGCCGGTTCCCGGCGCGGGCGAGGCGCTGATCCGCGTCGCGGCGGCGGGGCTCAACCGCGCCGACGTGCTGCAGCGCCAGGGCTACTATCCGCCGCCGCCGGGCGCCTCCGACATCATCGGCATGGAAGTCGCCGGCGAGGTCGTCGCGCTCGGCCCGGGCGCGTCGCGCTGGCCCATCGGCGCGCGGCTGACCGCGCTGGTCGCCGGCGGCGGCTACGCCGAATATTGCGTCGTCCACCAGGCCGTCGCGCTGCCGATTCCCGCCGGCCTCGACGCGATCGCGGCGGCGGCGATCCCCGAGGCCTATTTCACGGTGTGGACCAACGTGTTCGAGCGCGGCGGGCTGAAAGCGGGCGAGACGCTGCTCGTCCACGGCGGAAGCTCGGGGATCGGCACCACGGCGATCCAGCTCGCCAAGGCGTTCGGCGCGCGCGTCGTCGCGACCGTCGGCTCGGACGACAAGGCGGAGGTCTGCGCGCGCCTCGGCGCCGACCGCGCGATCAATTACCGCGAAGAGGACTTCGTCGTCGCGACGCTTCGCTTCACCCAGGGCAAGGGCGCCGACGTCATCCTCGACATGGTCGGCGGCGAGTACGTCGCGCGCAACTACGCCGTCGCGGCGATCGACGCCCGCATCGTCCAGATCGCCTTCGCCTTCGGAGGCAAGGTCGAGATCGATCTGCAGACGATGATGAACAAGCGCCTGTTCCACACCGGCTCGACGCTCAGGCCGCGCTCGGTCGCCGAGAAGGCGGCGATCGCCGACGCGCTCTACGAGAAGGTGTGGCCGCTCGTCGCCGCCAGCCGCTGCAAGCCGGTGATCGATTCGACCTTTCCGCTCGCCGAGGCGGCGGCGGCGCACCGGCGCATGGAGAGCCCGGCCCATGTCGGGAAAATCGTGCTGACGGTTTGAAGCGACCATGCCGCGCTTCAAGCTGACGATCGAATACGACGGGACCGACTTTTCCGGGTGGCAGCGGCAGGAAAACGGCCCTTCCGTCCAGCAGGCGCTGGAAGAAGCGCTCGCGCGCCTCGGCGAGGAAGCCGCGCGCGTCGGCGGCGCCGGCCGCACCGATGCGGGCGTGCACGCCTTGGGGCAGGTCGCGCATGTCGATCTCAAGCGCGAATGGCGCGCGTGGCGGCTCGGAGAGGCGCTCAACGCCCAGCTCGCTCCGCTGCCGGTCGCGGTCGTCGCGGCGGAGGCGGTCGACACGCGCTTCGACGCGCGCCGCAGCGCGATCATGCGCCACTACCTCTATCGGATCGTCAATCGCCGCGCGCCGCTGACGGTCGAGCGCGAGCGCGCCTGGCGGGTCAAGCGCGCGCTCGACGTCGCGGCGATGGCGGAAGCGGCCGAAGCGCTGGTCGGCCGCCATGACTTCTCGACCTTCCGCGACTCGCAATGCCAGGCGAAATCGCCGCTGCGCACGCTGTCGCAGGCCGACGTGTCGCGCGCGGGCGAGCGCGTGGAGTTCCGCTTCGCGGCGCTCTCCTTCCTGCATCGCCAGGTGCGCTCGATGGTCGGCTCGCTGATCGAGGTGGGGCTCGGCAAATGGAGCGCCGCCGATCTCAAGAGCGCGCTCGACGCGACCGACCGCGCCCGCTGCGGCCCGGTCGCGCCGGCCTGCGGGCTCTATCTCGCGCGCGTCGATTATCCGCCGGCGAAAGCGGAGAAGTAGAGCTCCAGCAGGCGTTCGTAGAGGCGCGACAGCGCCTCGAGCTCGTCGATGGCGATCCGCTCGTCGACCGCGTGCGCCGTCGCGCCGATCGGCCCGAGCTCCACCACCGGGCAATAGTCCTTGATGAAGCGGGCGTCGGAGGTGCCGCCGCCGGTCGACAGCTTCGGCCGCCGCCCGGTCGTCTCTTCCGCCGCGCGCTGGACGAGATCGGTGAAGGCGCCGGCGGGCGTGGCGAAAGCGACGGCGTTGGTCGGGTCGAAGGCGAGCGCGTAGGCCGCGCCGCGCGTCGCTCGGGCGACGCGCCGCTCGATCTCGGCCGACAGCGTCTCAGGCGTCCAGCGGTCGTTGAAGCGGACATTGAAGACGAGACGGACCTCGGCGGGAATGACGTTGGTCGCCGGATTGTCGACGTCGACGCTGATCGCTTCGAGATTGGAGGGCTCGAAGGCAGGCGTCCCCGCGTCGAGAGCCGGCGCGTAAAGCGCGTCGAGAACCGCGGCGAGGCGGCGCAACGGGTTGTCGGCGATCTGGGGATAGGCGACGTGGCCCTGCTTGCCGAACAGCGTCAGCCGGCCGGTCAGCGAGCCGCGCCGGCCGTTCTTGATCGTGTCGCCGAGCTCAGCGGCGGCGGTCGGCTCGCCGAGCAGGCAATGGTCGAAGCGCTCGCCCTGCGCGCGCGCCCATTCGAGCAGCTTGACCGTGCCGTTGACCGCCGGCCCTTCCTCGTCGCCGGTCAGCAGGAAGCTGATCGAGCCGTTGAACGGGCCGCGCGCGACGAAGCGCAGCGCCGCGGCGAGCGAAGCGGCGACGGCGCCCTTCATGTCGCAGGCGCCGCGGCCCCATAGCTGGCCGTCGGCGAGCGCGCCGGAGAACGGGTCGAAGCGCCAGCGCGCGACGTCGCCCGGCGGGACGACGTCGGTGTGGCCGGCGAAGACGAAGTTTGGCCGCTTATCGCCGAAGCGCGCCCAGAGATTGTCGATGGTCGGCGTTGCCGGCGCGGCGAAGGAGACGATCTCGGCGGCGAAGCCGGCATCGGCGAGCAGGCGCTTGATGAAGGGCAGGGCGCCGGCGTCGGCGGGCGTCACAGACGGGAAGGCGACGAGCGCGCGCGCAAGCTCGATCGCGCTGAGAGGCGGAGCGGCGGTCATGCGCAACCCTTAGCGCGGCCGCATCTCGCGCACCAGCGCCGCCCAGTCGAGGGCGACGTCGTAGATCGGCGGCTCGGCGTTCGACAACAGCGTCCACAGACCCGCCATCTGGCTGCGCTTCAGCGCCTTGATCAACACCCGGCCGTCGGAAACCGCGCATACGCACATCCGCCCGACCATGTCGTCGTCGGGCGGGTCGCGCACGTCGTCGTAGAACACCAGCCAGTTGTCGAACAGCGCGCCGAGCGAATGGCCGCGGATCTGCACCGCCACCGTCTTGGCGCTCGCCGAATCGGGCGCGCGGACCTCGTCGAACGGACCCTGGCCGTCGGCGTAGAAATGGGCGATGGCGCCGGCGCCGACATAGCCGACCAGCGGCACCTTGGCGCTGGTCGCCGGCGCCCGGCCGCCGCCCACCAGGCGCGGCGGCTCGACCCCAAGGTAGGCGGCGACGATCGGAATCTCGTCGGCGCGCAAGCGCCGCGAGCCGTTGAGCAGGTCGGTGACGGCGGAGGGCGAACGCCCGAGCGCGCGCGCGAGCCCGCTGCGGGTCTTGCCGGTCTCCCGGAGGGCGTCGCGGATCCATTGCACCGTCATGAGGTGATTATTCTGGTTTTCAGAACGGATGCAATTATGAAAATCAGAAAAATGCGTTGACAAAAACTCCGGGTAGGCCGAAACTAGGAACAAAGCACGAACACAGCGCGGCCGCCGAGCATGCCTTGGACGCCGCCGAGCAGGGAAAAGAAGCCGATGCGATTTCGCCGCCGCCCGCCGCCGACCCGCGCCCCGCGCCAGCGCGCGGTCGCCGCCTGCGCCGCGCATTTGCGCGACCTCAAGCGCGCCCATCGCCGTCCGCCCGCCGACGTCGCGGTCGCCGACGAGCCGCCGCGACGCGTCGCCGCCGCGCCGGCCGCCTCGGGCTGCGGCTCGCCGGCGGCCTTGTGCGCGGAGCTTGCGCGATGAGTGCGAAGGCGAAGCCGCGCCGGGCGCGGACGCGCCGCGAGCCGGCGCCGGAGCGGCTCGACGCGACGCCGGAGCGGCTCGCGCGCGCCGCCGAAAAGGGCGAGGGCGTCGAGCGCAGCCGCGACCGTCTGCGCCGCCTGGTCGATCCGTTCGACGTGATGCGCTCAACGCGCGCGCTCGCGCCGCATGACCCGCGCCTCAACGATCTACGCTGGCTGATCGGCGAGGCGCTGCGCCGCCTGCACCGGCGCGCCCAGTGCGACGCGCTGCGCGCGGTCGTCCCCGACGTAGTCGGCGCGACGCCGCCGGGGCCGCGTTCCGGCTTGCCGGCGAGCGAGGCCGCGCTACGCGCGCGCGACCAATTGCGCGCCTGCGCCGAGCGCGTCGGCCCCGCCGCCTGGCCGGTGGCGCTGCGCATCGTGGTCGAAGGCGCGCGGCTCGCCGACTGCCGCGTCTACGCGCCCGAGATCGCCACCCCCTGGCGCGCCGACGCGGTGCTCGTCGACCGTCTGCGGGTGGCGCTGGATCGGATGGGGGAGCTGGTGGGGGTGACGGGGAGGCGGTGAGGGGGAAGCGGCGGCCGCAATCCGTTCACGCCGGGTTCACGCGGTAAATGCACAATGCAGGGTCGCCGGGGGGCGACAGTGGAGGATCTCATGACGATGCGCATTCTGACTGCGGCGACCCTCGCCGCCGTGGCGGGCGCCGCGATGCTGGCGCTTTCCGCGACTTCGGCTTCGGCCTTCACCCTCTCCTCGCCGTCGCTGGCGCCGCCGGTGGCGTCGACCAACGTCGAGCATGTGTGGTGGGACCGCTGGGGCCATTGGCATCCCAACCATCCGTACTGGCATCGCCACTGCTGGCGCGGCCGCTGGGGCCATTTGCACTGCTGGTGAGCGCGCTTCCCGCGCCGCGTAAGCTGGCGCGCGCCTGAAACGAAAAGCGCCGCGAAAGCCGAAAGGCGTTCGCGGCGTCGTCTCGGTTCGAAGGCGCCGCATCGGCCTGGCGGCGTCAAGGTCGCGCCGCGTGAGCGGCGCGCCCGCGCAAGCGGGCTTGGCCTTGACGCCGAGCACGGATCAGGCGCGCGCGGGCGGCTGTTAGGCGTGCGGACGCCTTCGTTCGGCTGTGAGACAGACCTCGCGCGAAGCGCGGCGAGATCGGAGTCCCCCCTTAAGCCTGCAGCTTCGCCATCAGCGCGTCGGAGATCTCGACGTTGGCGACGACGTTCTGCACGTCGTCGTTGTCCTCCAGCGCGCCGATGAGGCGGACGATCCTCTCGCCGGTCTCGTCGTCGACGGCGACGGTGTTCTGCGGCCGCCACACCACCGACGCCTTGCGCGGCTCGCCGAACTTCGCCTCCAGCGCCTTCTGCGCCTCGCGCAGCGACTCGACCGCGGTGGTGATCTCGTGCTCCTCCGGGCCGGAGACGACGTCGTCCGCCCCGGCGTCGATCGCCGCCTCGAGCATCGCGTCGTCGCTCGCCGCCTTGTGGTCGAAGACGATCAGGCCGACGCGGTCGAACATGAAGGAGACGGCGCCGGTTTCGGCGAGCGATCCGCCCGCCTTGGCGAAGGTCGAGCGCACTTCGCCGGCGGTGCGGTTGCGGTTGTCGGTCAGCGCCTCGACGATGACGGCGACGCCGCCCGGCGCGTAGCCCTCGTAACGCACCTCTTCGTAATTCACGCCCTCGGCGGCGGCGGCTTTCTTGATCGCGCGCTCGATGTTGTCCTTGGGCATGTTCTCGGCGCGGGCGGCGATCACCGCCGCGCGCAGGCGCGCGTTCATCGACGGGTCGGGCAGCCCGAGCTTGGCCGCCACCGTGATTTCGCGCGCCAGCTTGGAGAAGAGCTTGGAGCGGATCGCGTCCTGCTTGCCCTTCTTGTGCATGATGTTCTTGAACTGGCTATGGCCCGACATGTCCTGCCCCGTACAGGCGCGCGGTAACGCGCGCGCGGTGTAGAATTGCAGCTTCCTATACGCCGCGCCTCGCGGTTAGGGAAGGCCGCGCGGGCGTCCCGCGCCGCCGCCTCGCTTTGCGCGAGGCGCCTCGGCCTTCCGACCGTCGTTGGGTAAACGCGCCGCGCCGCCGGCCTAGGCCTAAGCGCTATTCGCTCTTGGGCGCCGCCTTCGGCCCGCCCTTGGAGACGCCGACCATCGCCGGGCGTAGCACGCGCTCGCCGATCTTCCAGCCGCTCTGCACCACCTGGATCACCGTCCCGGCGGGCACGCTCTCGTCGGGCGCCTCGAAAATCGCCTGATGAAAATGGGGATCGAATTTCTCGCCCTGCGGCTCCAGCTTGACGACGCCGTGGCGGCCGAGCGCCGCGGCGAGGTCGCGCGCGGTGATCTCGACCCCTTCCACCAGCGTCTTCAGCGCGCCTTCGGCGCCGGCGCGCGCCTCGGCGGGCACGCTGTCGAGCGCGCGGGCGAGGTTGTCGGCGACGGTCAGCAGGTCGCGCGCGAAGGCGGAGATGGCGTAGGCGCGCGCGTCGGCCGCTTCGCGCTCGGCGCGGCGGCGGGTGTTCTCCGTCTCCGCCAGCGCGCGCAGCAGCCGGTCTTTCAGTTCGGCGTTCTCGGCCGTCAGCTTGTCGAGCGCGGCGCCGCTTTCGCTGTCGGGGGGCGGGGCCGCCTCCGACGGCCCGACGGCCTCGGTTTGGGAATACTGTCCCTCGGTGATGTCGCTCATTTTCTCCACGTCCCGGGTTTGGCCACGCCCGATATCAGGGCTCGCGGGGCAAAAATCAAGCGCGTCGGGGCGGCTCGAAGATCGCCAGCAGGTGCCGCTTGATCGCCGCCTGGCGCGATGAGGCGATGATCTGCGCGCCGGTGAGATCGGTGACGTAGAAGGCGTCGACCGCCTTCTCGCCAAAGGTGACGATGTGCGCCGAGCCGATGTTGAGGTTGAGGTTGGAGAGCGCAGAGGTGAGGTCGTAAAGCAGTCCTGGGCGGTCGAGGCCCTCCACCTCGAGCACGGTGTAGCGGCGCGACATGGTGTTGTCGATCGTCACCGCCGGCGGGATGCGAAAGGCGCGGGCGCGCGCGTCGCGCGGCGTCTTGGTCGAGACCATGTCGCTCACGCGCACCTCGCCGCGCAGCGCCTGCTCGATCGTGCGGGCCATGCGCGCGCCGCGCCTGAGTTCGTCCTCGTCGCGGTCGAAAGCGCGCGAGACGCAGATGGTGTCGAGCGCGAAGCCGTCGGCGGTGGTGAAGATCTGCGCGTCGACGATGTTGCCGCCCGCGGCGGCGCAGGCGCCGGCGACGATCGACAGCAGACGCGGATGGTCGGGCGCGACCACGGTCAGCTCGGTGACGCCGCGATAGCCATCGGCGGCGACCTCGGTCGCCAGCGACTTCACCTCCGCGGCCATCGCGCCCAACAGCTTGGCGTGGGCGACGAGGTGGGGCAGGTCGACCTTCAGCCAATAGGCGGGATAGTGACGTTGCGCGTAGGCGTCGAACTCCGGGTCCGACCAGCCCGGCAACGCGCGGCGCAGCGCCTCTTGCGCCGCGGCGACGCGCGCCTTGCGATCGATCGCCGAGTGGCCGCCGCCGAGCACCACTTCGGTCTCCCAATAGAGCGAGCGCAACAACTGGCCCTTCCAGCCGTTCCACACCCCCGGCCCCACCGCGCGGATGTCGGCGACCGTCAGCAGGAACAACAGCCGCAGCCGCTCCAGCGATTGCACCGCCGCGGCGAGCGACTCGGCGGTGCGCGGGTCGGCGATGTCGCGTCCCTGCGCCATGTTGGACATGGTCAGGTGCTGCGCGACCAGCCAGGCGACGCGGTCGCTGTCGACCGGCGACAGGCCGAGCCGCGGGCAGAGGCGGCGCGCGACCTCGGCGCCGGCCTGCGAATGGTCTTCGGGCCGCCCCTTGGCGATGTCGTGCAGGAAGGCGGCGACATAGAGCGCCGCGCGGTTGGCGAGCTTGGGCGTCAGCTCGGCGACCAGCGGGTTGTCGTCGTCGGGCTGGCCCGCCTCCATGCGGCTCACTTCGCCGACCGTGCGCAAGAGATGCTCGTCGATGGTGTAATGGTGGTACATCGAGAACTGCATCAATCCGACGACGCGGCCGAAGTCGGGGATGAAGCGGCCGAGCACGCCCGATTCGTTCATGCGCCTCAGCGCCGTCTCGGGCGAGCGGCGCGACGTGAGGATCTCCAGGAACAGCCGGTTGGCTTCGGGATTGGCGCGCAGCTTGGCGTCGACGCGCTTCAGCGACTGGGTGACCAGCCGCGCCGCGTCCGGATGGATCGCCAAGCTCGATCGGTCGGCGGCCCAAAAGAGGCGGATGAGGTTGACGGGATCGCGCTCGAACGCCGCCTCGTCGGCGACGTTGATGCGGTCGTTGTCGATCTTGAAGTCGACGGCGTCGGCGACGGCGCGCGGCCGGCGGCGCAGACGGCCGAGGAAGCGGTCGAGCGCCTGGGTCGGCTTGGCGTGCCGCTCCTCCAACGCCGCGCAGACGATCGCGGTGAGGTCGCCGACGTCCTTGGCGACGAGGAAATAGTGCTTCATGAAGCGCTCGACGTCGGCCTGGCCGGCGCGCGCCGCATAGCCGAGCCGCTCGGCGATCGGTCGCTGCAGCTCGAAGCTCAGCCGCTCCTCGGCGCGTCCGGCGACGAAATGCAGGTGGCAGCGCACCGTCCACAGGAACTCCTCGCAGCGCGAGAACAGCGCGAGCTCGCGGTGGGAGAACAGGCCGGCCGCCACCAGCTCGCGCGGGTCGCGCACCCGATAGACGTACTTGGCGATCCAGAACAACGTGTTCAGGTCGCGCAAGCCGCCCTTGCCCTCCTTGAGGTTGGGCTCGACCAGGTAGCGCGATTCGCCCGCGTGTCTGACGCGCGCGTCACGCTCGCCCAGCTTGTTGACGACGAACTCGCTCGCCGTCTTGGCGACGATCTCCTCGTCGAAACGCTGGCGCAGCCGCTCGAAGCGCGCCGAATCGCCAAGGATGAGCCGCGCCTCGAGCAGCGCGGTGCGGATGGTCATGTCGTCGCGCGCGAACTTCAGGCAGTCGTCGATCGAGCGCGTCGCGTGGCCGACCTTCTGCCTGAGGTCCCACAGCGCGTAGAGCATCGTCTCGATGACCGACTGCGTCTCCGTCGTCGGCGCCTCGGGCAGCAGGAACAGAAGGTCGATGTCCGAGCCGGGCGCCAGCAGGCCGCGGCCGTAGCCGCCGACCGCCACGACGGTCGGCCGCGACGAGGCGGGCAGTTGCGGATGGAAGTAGCGCAGCGCCCAGTCGAAGATGGCGCGGATGAGATTGTCTTCGAGGTCGCTCAAACGCTTGGCGCAGGCGCGCCCGCCGCCGCCGGCCTCGAGCTCGCCGCGCGCCTTGGCGCGGCGCTCTTCGAGGCGTTCGCGGATGAGCTCGACCGCTTCGCGGCGGAAGGTCGCGTCGTCGTCGGGCGACTGGCGGCGCAGCGCTTCGAAACGCTCGTCGAGGTTGGCGCGATCGAGCGCGCTCTGCGCCGCTTCGGCGCGGCGGCGGCGGGCGCGCTGGTCGGCGAGGGCGGAGACGGAGCTGTCCATGGCGAAGCCCTAGGGAAACGCGGCTCGGCCGCGCGCGCTGCGGTCGGCTTCAGCGGCTGCGTTCAACGGCATGGCGGCGCTCCGTCCGGTCGGTCGAAGTCCAGGCTATACGCCGCGACAACGTGGCGGGGAAGCCGCCTCGGCGCGACGAACACGGCGTCGCCGCGCCAGGTCAGGCCCGCCGCCCAGGGATTGCGCGCGAGCCAGACGCGCGCGGCGCGCGCGATGCGCCGGCGCTTCGCCTCGCTGATCGCCGTCGCGGCGGCGTCGAGGTCGTCGCGCGCCTTGACCTCGACGAAGGCGATGGTGGTTCCGCGCTTGACGACCAGGTCGAGCTCCCCGCCCGCGACGGCGAAACGGCGCGCGAGGACGCGATAGCCCTTCAGGCGCAGGATGAGCGCGGCGATCGCCTCGGCGCGCAGGCCAAACAGGCGGGCGCGCCGGCGCGCCGCGGTCGCCCGGCCGCTCATTCTTTCCGCCCGGCGCCGGCGAGGCGCAGCGCGCGCGCGTAGACTTCGCGGCGGGGCAGGCCGGTCTCGGCGGCGACCGCCGCGGCGGCGTCTTTCAGCGACAGCTCCGCCAGCGCCGCGCGGACCTTGTCGTCGAGCGCCGCCGCGTCGAGCGGCGCCGGCGCCGAAGGCGGCCCGACGACGATGACGATCTCGCCCTTGGGCGGCCCCTCGACGGCGTAACGGGAGGCGAGCTCGGCGAGGGTTCCGCGGCGCGTCTCCTCGTGCAGCTTGGTCAATTCGCGCGCGACCGCCGCCGGCCGCGGCCCCAGCTCGGCGGCGAGGTCGGCGAGGGCGGCGGGCAGCCGGCCCGGCGCCTCGTAGAAGATGAGCGTCGCCGGGATCGCCGCCAGCGCGTTGATGCGCTCGCGCCGCGCCGCCTGCTTGGTCGGCAGGAAGCCCTCGAAGAAGAAGCGGTCGGTGGGCAGCGCCGCCCCGACCAGCGCAGTCAGCGCCGCCGAGGGACCGGGAACGCCGACGACCGCGACCCCCGCGGCGACGGCTTCGACGACCAGCTTGTAGCCGGGGTCGGAGACGAGCGGCGTGCCGGCGTCGGAAATGAGCGCCAGCGCTTCGCCCTCGGCGAGCCGGGCGAGGACGTGCGGGCGAACCTGCGGCGCGTTGTGCTCGTGATAGGCGACGAGCGGCGTCGCAATCTCGTAGCGGTCGAGCAGGCGGCGCGAGACGCGCGTGTCCTCGGCGAGGACGGCGTCGGCGGCGGCGAGCGTCGCCAGCGCGCGCAAGCTGACGTCGCCGAGGTTGCCGATCGGCGTCGCGACGATGTAGAGGCCGGGGGCGATCGGCTCGACCTCGACTCGCGCGCCGAGCGCGCTGAAGCTTCGCTTCGCCGCCCGGCGCGATTCGGACTGGTCTTTCTCGACGCGGTTTGTCGCCATCTCCGCTCCGACGTCCGGCCGCGAAGTCGGGCTTTCGCCCGGCGGCGCGGGATCGGCGACATCCCTAGCGGCGTGAGACTGAAAAAGCCACAATCACCGCAAATGGTGAGGGCTAAGCGGGCGGGGAGCAGACGGCGCCGGAGCGAAGGGCGTAAAATCACTTGGGCGCAAAGCGATTCGTCGGCGAGGTTTTGCGCGTGCTGGGAGGTCGTGATGCCGAAGAGCGCCTCATCGACGGTGAAGACCGGGCCGCTCGCCCGCGCGGCGCGCTGGGGTTTCGCCGCGAGCTTCGCCTTTGCGCTCGCGGGGTGCAGCTCGACCGGGTTGGAGACGTCCGCTTCGGACGTCGGCGCCGCCCCGGTGCCGCAGGTCCAGACGCAACCGCTCTCCACCCCGACGATCGGCGAGGTGCTGGGCGCCGGCCCGGTTCGGGTCGGCATGGTGCTGCCGTTGACGCAAAACGGCGGTCCCAGCGTGGTGGGCGCGGCGATGCGCAACGCCGCCCAATTGGCGATCGAGGAGTCCGGGTCCGCCGACATCTCGTTGATGGTGGTCGACGACCACGGCACGCCGGAGGGCGCCGCGCAGGCCGCGCAGGCGGAGGTCGGCGCCGGCGCCGAGCTCATTCTCGGGCCGGTGCTGGCCGCCGAGGTGCGCGAGGTCGGGCGGGTCGCCAAATCGGCGGGGCGGCCGGTGATCGCCTTCTCGACCGACGAGAGCGCCGCCTCGCCGGGCGTCTATCTCCTGTCGTTCCTCATCGAATCCTACGTCGACCGGATCGTCGAATACGCCGCCCAGCGCGGCAAGAAGTCGATCGCCGTGCTCGCGCCGCAGTCCGACTACGCCAACGTCGCGGTCGGCGAGCTGGAGCAGCAAGCGGCGAAATTCAACATCCGGGTCGTCACGGTCGCGCGCTATTCGCCGGGCCAGCCGGAAGGGGCGATGCCCGAGATCGTCGGCGTCGCCAAGCAGATCGAGGCGCTGTTCATCCCCGAGCAGGCGGAGGGCATGCCCGCGGTGGCGAACGCGCTGACGGGAAGCGGCGTCAAAACACAGATTCTCGGCACCGGAATGTGGAATGACCCGCGCGTGCTGCGCCTGCCCGCGCTGCAGGGGGCGTGGTTCGCCGCGCCCGACAACGCCGGCTTCAACGCCTTCGCTCAGCGCTACAAGGCGAAGTTCAACCTCGATCCGCAGCGGCTCGCTTCGCTCGCCGATGACGCGGTGTCGCTCTCCGCGGCGCTCGCGCGCACGCAGGGCGCGCAGCGCTACTCGCAGAGCGTGCTCACCAACCCGTCGGGGTTCAACGGCGTCGACGGCGTATTCCGCTTCCGCGCCGACGGCGCCAACGAACGCGGTCTGGCGGTGATGCAGGTCAGCGCCGGCTCGGCGAGCGTGATCAGCCCCGCGCCGCCGAAGTTCCCCGGCGCCTGAGGGCGGCGCTGGCGCGGCGGCGGGACGATTCGTTCGCCGCCCCCGCCGGCGCAGGCGAAGCAACCGGCGGTCGAGCGCGCCGGCCGCAGCTCGATCGCTGCGCCGCCTGCGCTCTTTCCGACCACGGTTCAGTCTGAATGGAGCTGGCTCTACAGCATGCTCGGCAGCACGCGGTCGGGCGGGCGGTGCCCGTCCATGAAGGTCTTGATGTTGATGATGACCTTCTCGCCCATGTCGGCGCGCCCTTCGATGGTCGCCGAGCCCATGTGGGGCAACAGCGTCACCTTGCCGGCCTTGGCGAGCGCGATCAGTTTGTCGTTGACGGTCGGCGCGTTCTCGAACACGTCGAGGCCGGCGCCGGCGATCTCGCCCGCCTCGATCATGCCGGCGAGGGCGTCCTCGTCGATCACTTCGCCGCGCGCGGTGTTGATGACGATCGCCTCCGGGCGCAGATGCTTCAGCCGCCGAGCCGACAGCAGGTGATAGGTGGCGGGGGTGTGCGGACAGTTGATGGAGACGAAATCCATCCGCGCCAGCATCTGGTCGAGCGAATCCCAGTAGGTCGCCTCCAGCGCCTCCTCGATCGCCGGGGCGACGCGGCGGCGGTTGTGGTAGTGGATCGACATGCCGAAGGCGCGGGCGCGCGAGGCGAGCGCCTGGCCGATGCGGCCCATGCCGATGACGCCGAGCCGCTTGCCGCCGAGCCGGCGGCCGAGCATCCAGGTCGGCGACCAGCCGAGCCAGCGGCCTTCGGGGATCACCCGCGCGCCTTCGGCGATTCGCCGCGCAGTGGCGAGGATGAGCGCCATGGTGATGTCGGCGGTGTCCTCGGTGAGCACGCCCGGGGTGTTGGTGACGGTGACGCCGCGGCGCAACGCGCAAGTGACGTCGATGTGGTCGACGCCGTTGCCGAAGTTGGCGATCAGCTTCAATTGCTCGCCCGCCTGCTCGATCAGCGCGGCGGTGATGCGGTCGGCGACGCTCGGCACCAGCACCTCCGCCTCGCGCATCGCCTCGGCGAGCTCGCTCTCCGACATCGGCTTGTCGTCGTGGTTTAGGCGCGCTTCGAACAGCTCTCGCATCCGCGTCTCGACCAGCTCGGGAAGACGACGGGTGACAATGACAAGAGGTTTCTTTCTAATCATGAGTCGTTCTCTCCGTGCTCGTCAGGAGCCGGAAAGCCGACGGCCCGATTTCGATCATGTTCGCGCGCAATAGCGAAAACCTTTACGCATCGTTTACGGCGCGCCCCGCAAATGATGGCCTTCGCGCAGAGCTCGCGGCCCCGGCTGGCGTCGCCCGCCGACGCGGCCTCTCTAGCAGATGGCGGGCCAAAGACAAGGACGCGCGACGTCGCGTCGCGCCGACCGACAAGGACCGGGAATGAAATCCGTCGCCGATTTTCTCCGTCTCGCCCCCGCGCGCCGTCTCGCGCTCGCCCTCCTCGCGGCGACGCTGGCGTTCTGGCCCGCCGCGGCGCCCGCCGACCCCTTGGGGCCGGTCACCGGGTTGCCGCTGCCGCGCTACGCCAGCCTGAAGACCGATCGCGTCAACCTACGCGAGGGGCCGTCGAAGGAGCACGCCACCAAGTGGGTGTTCCAGCGCGCCGGCCTGCCGGTGGAGATCACCGCCGAGTTCGACATCTGGCGCAAGGTGCGCGATTCGGAAGGCGCGGAGGGCTGGGTGCTTCATTCCCTGCTCTCGGGGCGGCGCACCGGCCTGGTCGGGGTCGGCAAGAGCGGCCAGATCTTTCCTATTTACGTAGAGCCGAGGGCGACGAGCGCGGTGGCGGCGAGACTACAATCGGGCGTCATCGCCAACGTGCGCTCCTGCGACGGCGCCTGGTGCCTCGTCGATGGCGAGGGTTACAAGGGATATATTGAACAATCCTCCCTTTGGGGCGTATATCCCAATGAGAAGATCCCGTGAGCCCGACGGCTGCGGGGCGGGGGCCGGCGTAGCGAAACGACTGTGGACGCTTTCGATGACGCGGATTTCGGCCGCCGAGCGCGCCGGCTCCGTGTAGACACGCTGATTTGGCTGCGCTGGCTGGCGATCGCGGGGCAGGCGACGGCGGTCGTCGTCGCCGGTTTTATTCTGCGAATCGACTTTCCCGTTTTCGCCTGTTTCTTATGCATCGGCGCTTCCGTGGCGCTCAACGCGGCGTTGCGCTTGCGCTTTCCGGTCAGCCATCGCCTCGACGACAACTGGGCGGCCGGCCTGCTCGGTTTCGACGTCGCTCAGCTGGCGGCGCTGCTGGCGCTGACCGGCGGGCTCGTCAATCCTTTCTCGATTCTCTTCCTGGCGCCGTTGATGACGGCGTCGGTGTCGCTGCCGATGCGGCGTGCCCTCGGCCTGCTCGCCTTCACGCTTTTGTGCGCGCTCGCCGTGCAACTGTGGCATCGGCCGCTCGGCTGGCCGGGCGCCGGCGATTTTCAGCCGCCGGCGCTGTACGGCGCCGCGCTGTGGTTGGCGATCGCGGTGAGCGGGCTGTTCGCCGTGATTTACGGCCACCGCGTCGCCGAGGAGTCGCGTCAGCTCGCCAGCGCGCTGACCGCCACCGAGCTAACGCTGGCGCAGCAGCAGCACCTTTCGCAGCTCGACGGCGTCGCCGCCGCGGCGGCGCACGAATTGGGCACGCCGCTGGCGACCGTGGCGCTGGTGGTTCACGAAATCTCCCGCCAGCCGCAGCTTGCGGCGCAGTGCGGCGAAGATCTGCGCCTGATCGAGGAGCAGGTCAGCCGCTGCCGATCGATTCTCGGCAAGCTCTCCTCGCCTGAGGTGCTCGCCGAGGGCTCGCTCACCGAGACCACGCTCAGCGAGCTGATCGAGGAGATCGCCGCCCCCCACCGCCTGCTCGACGTCGCGATCGCGGTCGAGTGCGACGGCGAGCCGCCCGAACCGAGCTGCCGCCGCGCCGCCGGTCTGATCTACGGCCTCAACAACCTGGTCGAGAACGCGGTGAGCTTCGCCGAGAGCCAGGTGACGATTCGCGCCGCCTGGACGCCTTCGCAAGTCGAGATCGTCGTCGCCGACGACGGGCCCGGCTTTCCCCCTCAGGTGCTCGCGCGACTCGGCGAGCCCTACATCTCCACCCGCGGCTCGGGACGCCGCCGCGAGGACGAGGCGGCCGGGGGCATGGGGCTCGGGCTGTTCATCGCCAAGGCGTTGCTGGAGCGCTCCGGCGCCCAACTGACGATCGCCAACGCGCCGCCCCCGGAGAGCGGGGCGAAGGCGAAGATCGTTTGGCCGCTCGCCGCGTTCGAACACGGTCGACTGTCGACGCGACAAGCGCTAGAAAGCGTAAAGAGTTACGGACGTGCCAAATCGCAGCGAGAAAATGGATATTGACAGGGACGCTTCTCGGCCAACTTCGCTCGGCGAGACCATGGCGCTCGACAAATCTTTGCTGATCGTCGACGACGATCGGCCGTTTGGCGAACGCCTGGCGCGCGCGATGGGCTCGCGCGGTTTTACGGCGCGCATCGCCGTCAGCGTCGCCGATGGGCTGGCGGCGATCCAGGCGGAGGCGCCCGCCTTCGCCGTCATCGATCTCAAGCTCGGCGACGGCAGCGGGCTTGACGTGATGCGCGCTTTGAAGGCCAAGCGACCTGACGCGCGAGCCATCATTCTGACCGGCTACGGCGCGATCGCCACCGCGGTGGTGGCCGTCAAGCTCGGCGCTTTCGACTATCTCGCCAAGCCGGTCAACGCCGACGAGATCGTCGCCGTGCTGACTGCCGAGCGCGCCGGCGCCGTCGACAGCCCCGAACATCCGATGTCGGCCGATCGCGTGCGCTGGGAGCACATCCAGCGCGTCTACGAGTCCTGCGAACGCAACGTCTCCGAGACGGCGCGCCAGCTCAACATGCATCGCCGCACCTTGCAGCGCATTCTCAGCAAGCGCGCGCCGCGCTGAGCCGCGCGCAATGCTGAGGCGCCTCGCGCTCGACGCGGCTTCGGCCACGCGCCGCGGGGGCGCGAAAACTTTCCGCTGCTCACGGCGCGCGAAAACCTGATGACCGGCTTCGCCGCGGCGCCCGCCGGCGAACGCAAGGACATGGCGGAGAGCGAGGTCCGCGCGCGCCTGTCGGCGTGAGGGCGCGCCGCCGGGAGCGTCCTGCGATCGCCTCGAATCGGCGCCTCGCCGCTCACGCCTTGCTCAGCGCCTGAAGATGCCGCTTGGCGTACATCTGAAACAGCAACGGCACCAGGAACAGCGTCAGCACGCTCGACGTCACCGTGCCGAAGATCAGCGAGATGGCGAGGCCGCCGAACACCGGGTCGGGGATCATGATCGCCGATCCCAGCACCACCGCCAGCGTCGTCAGCATGATTGGGCGCAGCCGGATCGCGCCGGCGAGGCGCGTCGCCTCGTCCAGCGACTTTCCCTGACGGAGGTAATCGAGGATGAAGTCAATGATGAGCAGCGAGGCGCGGATGACCACGCCCGAGAGGGCGACGATGCCGATCATCGACGTCACGGTGAAGTTCTGGCCCATCAGCCAGTGGCCGGGAAATATGCCGATCAGGCCGAGCGGCACCGCCGCGATGGCGATGAGCGGAATGATGAACGAGCGATAGTAGGCGACCAGCAGCAGGTAGACGCCCATCAACGCCGCGCTGAGCGCGACCGCGAGGTCGCGATAGGCGTCGAGCATCATGCGCATCTCGCCTTCCCACAACAGCTCGTAGCCGCCGACGGTGTTCGG
>Ga0326727_10002489_pt1 | contig 62620 bp, 56 predicted proteins | sample MB2enrmetagenome_FD_207643 | JGI IMG/M metagenome (GOLD analysis project Ga0326727, IMG submission 207643) | Lab enriched peat soil microbial communities from McLean, Ithaca, NY, United States - MB29MY | ecosystem: Environmental > Terrestrial > Soil > Wetlands > Peat | place: USA: New York...
CAAGACGCGAGGCTGCCGTGGAAGGACATTTCACCGAGACGGAGCGCGGCCATTTCGTGCTGCGCTACGAAGGGGAAGGTCCGGCAGGAACTCTCTCCGAAGAGCTGTTTCGCACGCTCGAGCACGACTATGACGAACTTTCCGATGACCTCGGCGTCTCGCCAAAAGCTCCCATCACCGTGGTTTTCTACAGCGCCCGGCAGTTCTCCGATGTGACAAAGTCGCCCAGCTGGGTGGGCGCGCTCAATGACGGCAAGATGCGAATTCCCCTGGGCGAGATTTCCCGCGTCACGCCACAGTTGGAGTCCATGCTGAGGCATGAGCTGACTCATTCGTTTGTGCATGCGGCAGTTCCGCGCTGTCCGGTGTGGTTGAACGAAGGCCTTGCCCAATTGGAAGAGCCGAAGAGCCTTGATGTTTTGCGTGCATCGCTCGGGCCACGGGTCTCCTCCAGCGAGTTCCTTCCCATATCGCAGTTGGAAGGTTCGTTTCAAGGAATGACGCCGGAACAAGCCCAACGGGCGTATTTCGAATCGCTGTCTGCCGTTGAGTATCTCCGCTCCACCTACGGTATGGATGGCTTGCGCCGTCTGCTTGCGAACTTGGCTGGCGGGGAGCAGCCCGAGGCTGCGCTACACGCCGTGACAGGGGAGCGGTATGACGATCTGAACCAGGAAACTAAGGCGTACGCAGCGAAGCGAAGCACCCCTGATGGAGCGGCCCAATGAAAGAACCAGCAAATACCAGTATTCGACCCGAACACCTGCCCCTGATCTCGCAGTAAAAGAATTCATGGAGCCGTTTCAAGCCGAGGATCGAGTATCTCGCGCATTCTTCTGAACAGCTCGTTTACGTCAAATGGCTTTTGCAGAAAGCAGGTGCCTGCGTTGGAGCCGGAGACGACTTCATCGCCGTGACCCGACATAAAGAGCACCTTCATTGTGGGCCGTTGTTGCAACAGAATCCTGGCTAACGCGGGGCCTTTCATCTTCGGCAACGAGACGTCGCTCAGCAGCAGGGCGATGTTTCCTGCATATCGCTCGGCGACCTGGATGGCACGCTCTCCATCGCCGGCTTCCAGTATGGTGTAGCCGTTGTCCTCAAGAATCTTCCGATAGAGAGTGCGTAGTGCCGCGGCGTCCTCGACGAGAAGAACCGTCTCCGCCCCCCGCAGCGACTCTTGCGGCGTCGAAATCTGTTCTGGTTCTCTTGTCGTTTGGCTGACCGCCGGCAGATAGACTCGAAAGGTCGCGCCCTGGCCCGGTTCGCTGTACACCGACACATGGCCGCCACTTTGCTTCACGATGCCGTAGACGGTCGACAAGCCCAGGCCCGTGCCGTGCTCCGGGCCTTTGGTCGTGAAAAAGGGCTCGAAGATGTGAGATTGCATTTCCTGGTCGATTCCGATTCCGGTATCGCTTACGGAGAGTGTCACGTATTGACCGGGTGTCAGCGAGAGGTGCTGTGCAGCCGTGGCGTCATCGAGTTCCAGGTTTGCGGTTCTAATCGTGATCTTGCCGCCCTCAGGCATGGCGTCGCGCGCGTTGATACAGAAGTTCAGCAACACCTGTTCCATCTGGTTCGGGTCCGCGTTCACCGCGCTGAGATTCTGCTCCAGTATCGTCCGGACCTCGATCTCATCGCCGATCAGGCGGCGCAACATCTTGTCGAATCCTTCGATGATCGAATTCAGGTTGAGCATTTTGGGCTGGAGGACAAGTTTGCGGCTGAAGGCCAGCAACTGCCGCGTAAGCGAGGCGCCGCGCTTTCCCGCCGCGAGAATCTCTTCGAGCGAAGCTTTTTCCGTTTCCAACAACTCCCGCCCGCTCAGCAGAGTCTCGCTGTAGCCATTGATGATCGCGAGGATATTATTGAAATCGTGCGCCACCCCCCCGGCGAGCTGTCCAACGGCCTCCATCTTCAGAGCTTGCTGCAGCTTCAGTTGCAGCTTCGCCTGCTCCTCCTCGGCCCGCTTGCGCTCGGTAATGTCCATCCGGAGACCCATGATACGGGTCACCTTCCCATCCGGGTCACGCTCGATCCCGAATGCAACCATGTGTACCCAGCGGTAGGATCCGTCGGCGTGGCGTATCCGGGCCTCGTATTCGTATTCGCCTCTCCGTCCGGCTCTCGTATCCTCTATTAGCTGGACAACGTGTGCGCGGTCCTCGGGATGGAGATTCTCAAACCACTTACCCCAATCTCCGGCCCCCCGGCGAGGTTCGTATCCCAAGGCTGTGTAATACGTAGGGGACGCGTACCATCGATCGCTCTTCAAATCCCAGTCAAAGGTGCCGATTCGGGCAGCCTCCAGAGCCAGGCGCATACGCTCTTCGGATTCTTTGAGCATCTGCTCGGCCCGCTTGCGCTCGGTAATGTCGCGAACAAGGCAAAGGTTGTAGGCCTTGCCGCCGTATTCGATATAGTTAGCGCTGACCTCGACCGGAAAAACGTGGCCGTCCTTGGCACGGTGGCGGCGTTCGAAGGTCAGTGAATCTTTCGCATTGAGCTTGACCCAGTGCTTCGCAAATCGCTCTGCCGAAAGATCAGGATCAACCTCCAGAATAGTCATTTGGAGCAGTTGCTCGCGACTGTATCCGACGACACGACTGCACTCTTCGTTCACGTAGAGAATGCGCCCCTGCTCATCCAATAGATAGGCCGCTTCGTGAACGTTGTTGAGCGCGTAATTTCGCAGAGCCAGCGCTTCCTCAGCCCGCTTGCGCTCAGTAATGTCGCGAACGAGAGCAAGGTTATAGGCCCTGCCGCCATATTCGAAATAGTTGGCGCTGATCTCGACGGGAAAGATGTGGCCGTCTTTGGTGCGGTGCTGGCCTTCAAACGTCAGCGAACGGTTTGACTTAAGATCGGTCCAGTGCTTCTGCCAAAGCTCGATCGGAAAGTCGGGATCGATATCCGGCACGCTCATTCCGAGCAGTTCTTCGCGGGAGTACCCCAGGCCCCGGCAAGCCTCCTCGTTAACATAGCGGAAACGCGCGCCTTCATCCATTAGAACTGCTGCTTCTCGAACGTTGTCCAGAGCGAAACGGAGCAGCGCAACCTGCTGCTCGGCGCGTTCTCGATCGGCCCGGGTACGAAGCGTGATGATGCCGTATGCCAAATCACCGGCAAGTTCCTCAAGCAACCGAATCTCCTCTGCTGTAAAAGCGTCGGGCTCGGTGGAATAGATCGTCAGGGCGCCGAAAGAGCGGTCGTGTTCGTCCTTGAGCGGCAGGGCGATACTCGAACGATAACCGCGTTGCAAAGCACCCTCGCACCACGCCGAGAGTCGAGGATCGGCGGTAAAGTCCTGGGTGTAGTCGGTTTTTCCGCTCCGGATGGCGTTCCCAGTCGGGCCGCGGCCGCGCTCGGTTTCGCCCGACCAAGTTACGCAGGCTATGTCAAGGTAGCCCTCTTCGATTCCAGCCCACGCGACCGGACGCACACTTTTTGCCTCGTCCTGCTCGGCGTATCCGACCCAGGCCATGCGGTAGCCGGCCTCCTCGCAGACGATCCGGCAGATGTCGTTGATCAGCGTCTGCTCGTCCGTTGCACGCAGGAGTGTCTGGTTGCAGTCAGTGATGGCGCGCAACTCGCGATTCAAGCGACGCAATGCCTCCCCTGCCCGTTTGCGCTCAGTGATGTCGCGAGCTATGGCCGAAGCGCCGATGATTCGGCCCGATGCATCTCGGACAGGTGAGAGGGTAAGTGAGACCGCAATGAGCGTCCCATCCTTTCGCCTGCGCACGGTTTCGTAGTGGTCGAGCCTTTCACCATGAACGACTCGAGTGAGGAGTTCGGCTGTCTCATCCCTGGTTTCAGGATCCAGCAAGATTGACACCGGCTTACCGATTACCTCTTCAGCCGTGTAGCCATAGATTTTCTCTGCGCCCTTATTCCAACTGAGAATAATCCCGTCCAACGTCTTGCTCAGAACCGCATCCCCGGTGGATTCGACAATAGCAGCGAGGCGCGATGCTTCTTCTTCCGCCTGCTTGCGCTCAGTGATATCGGTGAGCATCGCAAACGCACCCACGTACTTTTGGTGTTCATCCAAAATCGGCGCGGCGGAAACGAGCGTCCAGACGGTTTGACCATCTTTGCGGCGGAACCGGCGTTCATAGTGTTCCCGCAATCCCTGGCGACGACGCTCCATCCTCTGGTTGTGATCGGGAAGATCCTCGGCAAACATGAAGTCAGTCCACTTCCGGCTGAGGATCTCTTCGACTTCATAGCCAATGATCTCTGCCGCCTTAAGATTGACGAAGGTGGTCCGGTCCCTTTCCTGCACCCAGATGCCTTCGTTGGCTGTGGCCACGATCTGGCGGTATCTCGATTCGCTCTCTTTCAGCGCCTCATGCACGCCTGCGGTTTCCAAAGAGATGGCCGCCTGTGAGGCGAGCATCTCCAGCACCGTCCGACGTTCGGGCGTAAAAGCTCCCGCGATAAGATTGTTCTCCAGGTAGAGCACGCCCAGCAGTTCGTCCTTGCGCTGGATTGCCATACAAAGAATCGACCTGGGATTCATGCGCAGCAGGTACTCGTCTGCGGAGAACTGGCCGGCATCCGCGCTGGCATCGGAGAGGACCACCGTCTCACGGCTCCGCCGGACATAGTTGAGGATGGCGGCGGGCGAGTCCTGGACGGTGGGCAAGGGATCGAAGACGATCTGCGGCGCGCCTTCCTGCCCGTACTGCATCACCGCCCGGAGCTCACCGTAGCCTTCCACCGCCAGGTAGCCGCTCTGAGCCCCGGCATTCTCCATCACGATCCGCAGCAGGGTTCGTGCGAGCGGTTCCAGCAGGATCTCGCCCGAGATCGCCTGCTGCGCCTTGGCCACCGAGACCGCGTCCAGACGCTCGGCCAGCGTGCCGGCCTCCCGCTCTCTGGCTTGCTTGAGCCAGGGGTGGAGGCTTTCCAGTTGCCGCACCTTGCCCTCTGCGCCCCAGCGGGAATAGCAGGTGACCGCCTCTGTCAGATAGGCTCGGGCAAACTTCTCGAAGCCCCGCTGCCGGTAGAACGCCGCGGCCAATTCGTAAGCGAGGGCTTCGTTCTGTACAAAGCCATTCTCCCGGGCTGAGGCGATGGCCCGCTCATAGCTATGCATAGCATCCTGGTCGCGATGCTCGATTCGTGCGATCTCCGCATTGACGAGAGCGGCGCGGTTCTCGAAGTTCTCGGGGCAATGCTTCGCCCAGATCTCGAGCTTCTTGTGGTGGGCGGCGAGGGCCTCCAAATGCCGGCTGCGCTCGTCTGCACTGGCGGAGACGCTGCATGCGATACGACAAAGGGCTCCGAAAAAGTGATAGTCCGCCACTTCAATCAACGACAGCGACGTCCACAGCACTCGTTTCGCCTTCTCCGCGGCCTCAACGGCCGCGGCAAGATCGCCCGCAGTAAAGCGAGCCTGCAGCTTGCGAATCCAGTATCGGCATTCGGGCAGCGCCAGATTCCGGTTGCTCGACAAATACTCTTCAAACCGCAGTTCCTCGAACTGGTCATCGTCAAAGGAACCGAATTTGCGCGTCAGTCCGCGGAGGGCGCGCACAAGCACCAGCTGACTGGTGATGATGTTGATCGCGAATCCGTAATGGAGTTTTCGGCAAAACGCGAGGCCGCTCTCGGCTTCACGTTGCACATTTGTCAGCGATTCACCGGCCTCGAGAAAATTCGTGATCAGGGGATGAAAGGAGTAGGCTGCATACGTCCGATCGCCAATCCTGTTTGCGGCTTCGAATGCGAGGCGCAACATCTCGCGACCGACCAGGACATGCTTCGTCCATGGCAAAGCGTAAATTCCAAAGTTGATATAAGTCCTGGCCTCGAATCGATTCAGCCCGCGTTTCTTGACCAGTTCATAGCCAAGCTGGCCGAACCTGAACCCGGCATCGTAGTCCCCGAAGTGCGCGCCTGCTGCTATACCAACCGAAGCGTAAGCAACGCAGGAGCTGTCGCTATTGCCGCGCTCAAGGCTCAAATTAACCGCCCGGCAGATAACGAGACAGATCAGGTTCGCATCGACAAAAGACGCAGGAGGCGTGAGCTTAGTCAGAACATCCATGGTCGCAAGCGATACTGGATCGCTCATCAACGGCAGATCGATCAGCTCCTCGATCGTGCGGTTTCCGATCCCTGCCCAGATTCGCTCGTACTCGAGTCGCACTTCTTCTTCCGTGGGATGTGCCGTCCAGTTGATACCCAAATGCTTGAGATACCTTAAACCGGCAGTGATAGCGTTGCTCATCTGCTGGAGGGCTTGATACAGTTCCATCAGCAAAGCGGCGACAGCCGCTCGTTCGAGCAGACTTGCGGCATGGTCCGAAAGCTCAGTAAGGCGCTGTTCGGCGTGTGCGTAATCTCCAGTCAGGAATTCGCATTCCGCCCTGTTTATCTCCAGCGCGAAGGCCAGCTCATGCTGCTGTTCCCAGCAGTCCTCGGCCAAGAGCGCTGCACCGGCCGCAAGATAGGTAAGCGCCGCGGCGTATGCGGTTGAGCCTTTGGCGCGCTTGCCGGCGCTCAGGTTTCGCTTGGCCAATTGCTCGCGTTCCTCGGGAGCAGTTATCAGGGCCGCGCCACGGTTGAGCTGGCTGACGATCTCGAAGACCATCTCCTCCCGCTTCTCTTCCGGCGTATGCGCCAGAAGCAGCCTGCCGATCTTGAGATGGAACTCGGCGCGGAACGCCGGCGGAATCAGCGAGTAGGCGGCTTCCTGCACCCGGTCGTGGACGAACCTGTAAGCGCCATCGAACCTCAAAAGAAACTCCTGGCGGACAGCCTCCTGCAACGCCGCATGGACCTCCTTCTCTGGAGTCTCCCAAACCAGAGAAAGCGTTTGCGTCTGAGCCACGTTTCCCAGGCAGGCAAGCTGTTGCAGCGCCTTTTGGGTTGTGTCTGAAAGGCCGCTCAGTTTCCCGGCCATGAGATCGGCCACATTGTCGGTGTACCCCTTGGCTTCAATGCGGTTCAGATCCCAGGACCACCGGCCCTCGTCATGATCGAAAGCCACCAATCCTTCCTGGGCGAGCGCTGACAAAAACTGAATGGTAAAGAACGGATTACCCGCCGTCTTCTCGTACACGAGTTGCGCGAGCGGGGCCGCGCTCTGGGACTCGCCATGGAGAGAATCGGCGATCAGTTGCGTCACATCTGCTAACGCAAGCGGCGCAAGAGTGATCTCCTGAACGGCAGCCCCAGCGCTGCGGATGGACTTGAGCTTGCGCATCAGCGGATGCTCCGGGCCAACCTCGTTGTCGCGGTAGGCGCCGATCAGGAGCAGATGCCGCACATCCTCCTGGGTCAGAAGATCCTCGACGAGATCGAGCGTAGCCGCATCGAGCCACTGCAAATCGTCGATGAAAAGTGCCAGCGGATGCTCGGGGGCCGCAAACACTCCGAGGAAGCGGCGAAACACAAGCTGGAAGCGGGCTTTGGCCTGACTTGGCTCAAGCTCCGGGACAGGAGACTGCTCTCCGATGATGAGCTTGATCTCCGGGACAAGGTCCGCGATGAGCTGCCCGTTCGGTTCCAGCGCCTGCTGGAAGGCCTGACGCCAGCCCTCAAGCTCGGCTTCACTCTTGCCTAAGAGCGGATCAATCAGTCTCCCGAAGGCTTGCGCCAGCGTCGCATACGGAATGCCACGTTTGTACTGGTCGAACTTGCCCGAAGCGAACAGGCCACGCGGCAGAAGCAGCGCCCTGTGGAGTTCGTTGACCACCGCCGATTTGCCGACGCCGGCGTACCCCGAGACGAGCACGAGTTCCGCCTTGCCGCTTTTCACAACCCGGTCGAAGGCACCGAGCAGTGTTTGAACCTCCCGTTCGCGCCCGTACAGCTTTCCCGGGATCAGCAGACGATCCGGAACATCGCGCGTCCCGAGCGGAAATGGCGCAATCCGCCCCTGCTCCCGCCACTCGGCGGCGCAACGCTCCAGATCGGCCTTCAGGCCCGCCGCGGTCTGGTAGCGCTCCTCGGCAGTCTTCGCCAGCAGCTTCATGACGATGTCGGAGAGCGGCTCGGGAATCCCCTCGGCGCAGCGGCTGGGCGGCAGCGGCTGGATGGCGATGTGGCAGTGGATCAGCCCCAGGTCGTCCTCGGCCACAAATGGCAGCCTGCCGGTGAGCAACTCGTAGAACGTCACCCCGAGCGAGTAGAAGTCGGTGCGGTAGTCGACGGCACGATTCATTCGGCCCGTCTGCTCGGGCGAAATGTACGCCAGGCTCCTCTCGAACCGTGCCGAAGATGGATGAAACGCGACGTTCAGCTCCGGCACCGCGTCGGCAGAGCCGAATCCGACCAGGCGGAACTGGCCACTCTCGCGGTTGAGAACGATGTGTGCTGGGCAGATCGCCTTGTGAGTGATCTGCAGATGGTGCAACTCATCGAGAGTGGCGGCGAGACCTACGGCCAGACTCAGGAACTCGGAGACCAGCAGCGCCGTCTTCAGGCGATCGAGAGATATCCCCCCGATCCCCTCCAGAACCATCGCCAGGCCGCCGCCAAACTCATCGAGTCCATACACCCTGGGAACCCCACAAATGCCGGCGGCTTTGCGCAGGATCTCATATTCGCGCCGGATGCGGGCCACATCTTCTTCTTTAGCCGCCTCCGGCTTGAGAAACTTGAGGATGACCGGCTCGCGATTCGGCAGGCTGAGAGCACTAGCGACCCGGGTGCTCTGATTCTCATGCAGAGTGCCTGTGACCTCGTACCGCGACGAGGTGGCTCTGCGGAGATTTTCATGCGGCCTCGCCATCTCAGCCTCATTCCCGCCGGTTCCTTAGTTCCCGAACTAAGCACGTCCAATCGCAGTTGCCTTGGAAGCTGCAACCGCACAACTGAACGTCTCAAGCCCTGAACAGGTGGTATCTCCCCCCGCCTGATCGCCTGTTGTGCCCTACATTCTAGTGCACATCGTGATTGCGGAATCTTCTTTGACACCTATAATTTCACCATTTTTGACATGCTCAGGGCTTCTTAGGCACCGGCGGAAGCGGTCCTCCACGCTAGCCCTTCGCTGTCGGAATATAGGAGCAGGCAAGTCGATGAGCGAATTGGCGACTTGGCGACTTGGCATCTACGGAACACGCAGCGACCGCTCGCGCCAGACGCTTGCAGCGGAGAAGATTCTTGGCGCGCAAAATGCTTTCCGGCCAGATAGTCTTTGATAACAGCGGTCGTTCGAAAAGATCAACCGTTGACTGCGCAAAAGCGCAATTTTGGAACCGCCTACATACGATCAAAACAGTGCTAAGCTTACGTCTTGGCGGTTGCGGGCGTGCAGGCTCCACCCGTCATTCTCTTCGACCACTGTCAGGCATTCGCGACTGAAACGGCACGAACTCCTGACCCGCTCTGTTCCCGAGAAGATGATCGGGAGAGTACTTATGAAGTCCGCCACGAAAACTCGAAGTTAGCAAGTGCATCGGGCAGCGACGCAGCCGCCTTCCTCGCGGCAGGAGCAAATGCGTTCTTGACGAAGCCGATCGCGTTTGCCCGTTTGTTCGCTGAAATGGGCACGTTAATGAAAGTCGCCTGGGTGTACGAGTCCCGGGCGGCGGAGACGGCGAAGACGGGAATTGAGGAACTCGTGTTACCGCCACACGAGGGGTTGGCTATCCTGCAGGAGTTGGCAGTGTTCGGGGATATGTCCGAGATCGACGAGAAGGCTGAGTACTTGTCGGCCCTCGATGAACGGTATCGTCCATTTGCCAACAGACTTCACCAGTTGGCTGTGGGTTTTCAGACGAAAGCTGTCCTTGCTTTCGTGGAGGAATGCATGGCGAGGGAGCGCATCAATGAGCCAGCATCAAACGACTGACGCTGCTCAGAGAATCTTGATCATCGACGACAACCCCGTCAATCTTCGCGTCCTTTCTGATCATCTGCGGCAACGCGGTTTCAAGGTGATCGCGGCTCAGGACGGAGAGGAGGGATTGGAACGGGCAAGGCTCGTCAAACCGGACCTCATCCTGCTCGATATCATGATGCCCGGCATAGACGGGCTAGAGACATGCCGCCGGCTAAAGGCATCCGATGATACTCGGGAGATCCCTGTCATATTCAAAACCTCGCTGACAGATACTGCAACGAAGATCGCTGGGTTCGAAGCCGGTGGCGTGGACTATGTAACATTGCCGATTCAGATCGAGGAGGTGATGGCGCGAGTCCAGACTCATATCACTTTGCACACGGTCAGGAAACGCCTGGAGCAGGCGCGCGAGGAATTTGAGGATCGAGTCCAGCAGCGTACGGTCGAACTGCATGCGGAGATCGCAGAGCGCAAGCGGGCCGAAGAGGCACAGGTCCGGTTAAACCGTGAACTGCGCGCCATCAGTCAGTGCAATCAGACGCTTCTGCATGCAACCGACGAGCAGACGCTGATCAACGACATCTGCCGGATCGTCTGCAAGGAGGCCGGCTACCGCATGGCCTGGGTCGGATACGCCCAAGATGACGATGCAAAGAGGGTTCGCCCCGTGGCGTGGTCCGGCGTTGAAGATGGTTATCTGAAGGGAGCTGATGTCCGCTGGTCGGAGGATCATGAGCGCGGTCGCGGCCCCAGCGGAACCGCCATCAGAAGCGGGAAGAGTTGTTACGTTCAGGACTTCACAACCGATCGCAGCTTCGCGCCCTGGCGAGAGGACGCGCTGAAGCGTGGTTATCGTTCCATCATTGCGATGCCGCTCAAAGATGAATACGGAAAGGCCTTCGGTACCCTCACAATTTACTCCAGCGAGTTCAACGCTTTTTCTGCGGAGGAGATTCGGATGCTGGAGGAACTGGCTGCCGATCTGGCGTTCGGGATTACCGTGATACGGGCCCGCATCAAGCGCAACCAGACCGAAAAAATGCTGGCTCTGAGAAGCTTCGCACTGAACACCGTTCGGGAAGCGGTCTTTCTGATCGACGAGCAGGGGCGCTTTCGCGACGTAAACGAAGAGTGTTGTCGCTTTCTGGAGTGCAGTCGTGAGGAACTGCTCGACTCGAGCGTGTCGGCTTTTGATCCTGCAATGCCGGCTGACCGCTGGTCTGAGCACTGGGCCGATCTCAAGGCGCACCGCTCGCTCACTTTCGAACGGGTGCTCCGTTCCAGCGAAGGGCGGATTGGCACTGTCGAGGTCAACGCCAACTATTTCGAATACGACGGTAACGCCTACAACCTCGCCCTTGCCCGCGATATTACCGCCCGCAAGGAGGCTGAAGATCAATTGCGCAACTCCAGGCAACGGCTGGCTCTTCTGATTGAACAAAGCCCTCTTGGTTTTCTCGGGTGGAATTCGGATTTTCGCCTGACGGAATGGAACCCTGCTGCAGAGAGGGTCTTTGGATATACGAGGGAAGAGGTATTGGGTCGCGAGATAGCGTTCCTCGTTCCAGGCTCAGTTCGCGAAAGTGTCTACGAACGCGTACGGGAGATACAGAGAGAGAAGGTTGCCATCCGCGGGACAAATGAGAACCTAACCAAAGACGGCCGAGTCATCCTCTGTGAGTGGTACAACGCGCCTCTCATCGACTCACAAGGTCACGTGATTGGTGCAATCGCGCTATGCGAAGACGTCACTGCGCACCGCAAACTCGAGGAACAGCTTCGACAGGCGCAGAAGATGGAAGCCATCGGCCATCTCGCCGGGGGCGTGGCGCACGACTTCAACAACATACTCGGAATCATCAATGGGTATAGCGAGATCCTGCTGAAAGAGCAGAGTCTGAAGGAAGCACAAAGAGCGTCGCTCGAAGAGGTGCTCGCTGCGGGAAAACGCGCCGCCTCACTTACCCGGCAGTTGCTGGCCTTCAGCCGGAAGCTGGTGCTCCAGCCCAAAGTGCTCGATTTGAATTCCGTCATTGAGGGTTTCGACAAGATGTTGCGACGGTTGATTGGCGATGAGATCGAGGTCCGGACCGTGCTCGACCCGAAGCTCAGCGCGGTAAATGCAGACCCGAACCAGATGGAACAGGTGTTGCTAAACTTCTGCATCAACGCTCGCGATGCGATGCCCAACGGCGGGCGAATCACGATTGAGACGGCGAATGTAGATGTGAATGACGCCACAGCAGCGCAACATCTCCTCTCGATCAAAAATGGCCACCTCACTTGCCCGATCTGCGGGGAAAAGCTTCAGCCGGGACGCTACGTCAAACTAAGCGTGAGCGACACCGGAATCGGAATGAACCAGGAAACCATGTCGCACATCTTTGAACCATTTTTTACGACCAAGGGACCAGAGTGCGGCACGGGCCTGGGCTTGGCGACCGTTTATGGCATCGTAAAGCAGAGTGGCGGCCATGTGGTGGCGTACAGCGAGCCGGACCAGGGCGCGACCTTTCGAGTCTATCTACCGGCGATCAGCCAAGAAGTTAGAGAGCGCCAGCAGATTTCGATGCCGCAGGAGTCGCTGCGGGGAACGGAAACTGTCCTCCTCGTTGAGGACGCCGCGCCCTTGCGCAGTCTCTATCGGAAGATCCTTGAGGACAAAGGCTACACGGTACTGGAAGCCGCCGACGGCGAACGTGCGATCCACTTGGCGGAGCAATACGAAGGCGACCTCGCATTGCTGCTAACCGACGTGTCGTTACCGAAAATGAGAGGCCCTGCTGTGGCCAATATCTTGTGGCAGCAACGGCCCACAATAAAAGTGCTATTTATGTCGGGTCACAGTGATGAGAACGTCTCTGGTCCAGATCATCTGCTCCGTCAATACAGCAGCTTTATCCAAAAGCCATTTGGCGCCGAAGAGCTGTTCAGAAAGCTGCGCGAGATGCTTGGCCCTCACGAGCATGAAAAGCTGCATGAGTGCAGTCCTGCTCAGCACCAGAATCGCGATACCGATCGAGGTGGGTGAATATACAACTCTTTCTGCATCCACGCCTTGTGCATCCAGCCGCGGCTGTTCAGAAAAGCCGCAGAGACGAGCAGAAGCTTGGACGCGAACCCGGATGGCCAACGGGCAGATAGGCGATAGCCAATGAATTCCTCAGGCAACGACGTGAGTGAGTCTGCAGTCCATCGATCAATGGCGCCGCGCCTCGGCAGGCTTCTGCGGTATGGACTTGCGATTTTTTCCGTCGGCGTCGCAACGGGGATCGGACTCCTCCTCCAGTATTTCCACTTTCACGTTCCAGGGGTTTTGGTGCTGTTTGCGGTGGCCATAACTTCCTGGTATGCAGGACTAAGACCTGCGGTGTTGGCGGCTGTCCTGGCCATAGTTTTGTGGTACTGGTACTTTGTAGAGCCAGTCCGCACCATCTACATTCTCCCATCCGAAATTCCGTTTTTTGTCATTTTTGTGGGGTTTGCTGGGCTTCTGGCTTGGTTCGGCGCGGTTCGGCGGCGCATCGAAGCCGATCTTCGTGAGCAGGCAGATCTCCTCAACCTCAGCCACGACGCCATTTTCGCAATGGATATGGACGGGGTGATCAAGTACTGGAATCGTGGTGCCGAGGAGCAGTATGGCTGGACGGCAGAGCAAGCCATGGGCAGAGTTGTTCATAACCTGCTGAAGACAATCGCCCCGGCTCCCCTTGAGCAGGTCAAAGCGGAGGTCACGCGCACAGGTCACTGGAAAGGCGAGCTCGTACACGCGCGAAAGGACGGGACTCAGGTGGTGGTGGCGAGCAGTTGGTCTTTGCAGCGCGATCAAGGGGGGACGCCTGTTGCGATCCTGGAGACCAGCAACGATATTACCGAGCGCAAGCGCGCTGAGGAAGCTCTGCGGCATTCCAACGCCTACAACCGCAGCCTCATCGAAGCCAGCCTCGATCCGCTGGTGACGGTCGGGCCCGACGGGAGGATCACCGATGTCAACGCCTCGACCGAGGCGGCCACCGGCCGCTCACGCGGCGAACTCATCGGCACCGATTTCTGCGAATACTTCACCGAGCCGGCAGAAGCCCGTGCCGGCTACGAGCAGGTCTTCCGGGAAGGGACGGTGCGGGATTATCCATTGAAGCTGCGGCATCGCGACGGACAGGTGATGTCGGTGTTGTACAACGCCTCGGTTTATCGGGACGAGTCGGGCGGGGTCATTGGCGTATTCGCCGCCGCTCGCGACATCACCGAGCGTAAGCGGGCCGAAGAACAGCTGCGCCAATCAGAGCAATTGTGGCGGGCAGTGTTCTCTGCGGCTAAGGACGGGGTCCTGTTGCTGGACGAGCAATACATCGTCGTCGCCTGCAACGACACCGCCGAAGTAATCTACGGGAGCAGTCCCCTCGGCAAGAATCTGCGCGAGTTGCGCGCACCGGAAACAGTCGCTCAGCTCGACGCACAGATGAGCCAAGCCAAGGAAGAAGGTGGCGCGCGGTGGGAGTCCGTGCATCTGCGTGCCGACGGTTCACGTTTCCCGATCGAAGGCAGCAGCTGTTCCTTTGAAGCCAATGGCAGACGGCAGTTTGTCTCTATCGTTCGAGACATCACCGGGCGCAAGCAGGAAGAGGAAACGCTGCGCCGCCTCAACCGAGAACTGCGGGCGATCAGCAACTGCAACCAGACTCTCCTGCGCGCCACGGATGAGCAATCCTTGATCGAGCAGATCTGCCGCATCGCGTGTGATGAAGCTGGATATCGGATGGCTTGGGTGGGATACGCCCAGGACGATGAAGCGAAGAGCGTGCGTCCCGTAGCCTGGGCCGGTTTCGAAGATGGCTATCTCGCGAGGGTTGACATCAGCTGGTCTGAAGATAGTGAGCGTGGTCGCGGCCCCAGCGGAACGGCCATCCGAAGCGGAAAAACTTGTTACATTCAGGATCTCATGACTGATGTTGCGGTTGCGCCCTGGCGAGAGGGCGCGCTGCAGCGTGGCTATCGTTCCATCATCGCCCTGCCGCTTAAAGGTGAAGACGCCAGAATCTTCGGCACCCTGACAATTTATTCCACTGAGCCAAACGCATTTACGGAGGAGGAAATTCGGCTGCTGGAGGAATTGGCGGGCGATCTCGCTTTCGGCATCGTCACCCTGCGCACCCGGATCGAGCGCGCACGCGCTGAGAAGGAGCAGGCGAGATTGCGCCAGCATCTCCAGCAAGCGCAGAAGATGGAGGCCGTCGGCCAACTCGCTGGGGGCGTGGCACACGACTTCAACAACATCCTCGGAATCATCAACGGGTACAGCGAGATTCTGCTGAGCGGGGGGGACTTGAAAGAAGCGCAACGAGCACCGATCGAAGAGATTCTCGCAGCGGGACAGCGCGCCGCCTCCCTTACCCGGCAGTTGCTGGCCTTCAGCCACAAACTGGTGCTCCAGCCCAAAGTGCTCAGCCTGAATTCGGTGATTGAGGGATTCGAGAAGATGTTGCGGCGCTTGATTGGCGATGAGATCGAGGTCAGGATCACCCTTGCCCCCAACCTCAACGCCGTGAGTGCGGACCCGAATCAGATGGAGCAGGTGTTGCTGAACTTCTGCATCAATGCTCGCGACGCCATGCCCGAGGGCGGCAGGATCACGATTGAGACCGCAAACTTGGAACTCGATGAGGCAGTGACCACGCACCATCTCAAAGACCATGCTGGCGATTTCTTCTGCCCGGTCTGTGGGGAAAAACTTCAGCCTGGGCGCTACGTCACACTAAGTGTGAGCGACACCGGGATCGGGATGAACCAAGAAACCATGTCGCACATTTTCGAGCCCTTCTTCACGACCAAGGCTCCGGAGCATGGCACAGGACTGGGCTTGGCAACGGTGTACGGCATTGTGAAGCAGAGCGGGGGGCACGTGTCGGCGTACAGCGAGCCAGGCCAGGGCACGACCTTCCGGGTCTATTTACCAGCAGTCGGCCAAGAAATAAAAGGGCGAGAACGGATTACCGCGCCGCAGGAGTTCTTGCGGGGGACAGAGACCGTCCTCCTCGTTGAGGATGCCGCGCCACTGCGCGCTCTCTATCACAAGATCCTTGAAGACAGAGGCTACACGGTGCTGGAAGCCGAGGACGGCGAACGCGCCATCCAAGTCGCCGAACGATATCAAAGCGAGATCGCGTTGTTGTTAACCGATGTTTCGCTGCCGAAAATCAAGGGCCCTAATTTGGCCAAGATATTGTTGCAGCAGCGGCCGACGATGAAAGTGCTCTTTATGTCTGGTCACAGTGACGAAGCCGTCTCCGGGCCCGACCGTCTTCTGCCGACAGGCACCAGCTTTCTCCAGAAGCCATTTGGCGCCGAACAGTTGTTCAGAAGGATGCGCGAGATACTCGACCCTCAACAGCCTGAAATGGTTGCATGACTGCAGCCCTGCTGGAGTGCCTACGCGCGGGGCAACGTGGTAGTCCGCGCATTTCGCGAGCTTTTCGCTATCACCGAAGGTCGCGTTGCTGGCTGCTGCTGCGGTCACGTGGGCATTCAGCGCCATCGCGCCAATGCCACAGATCTTCGGAGTCGTCCGGCGAGAGTTGGGCATAATAGAAGCATGAAGTTGCTTCACCTCGACGCTTTGTTCTTCGCGGTTGAATTTCTCGGTGTCTTTGCCGGCGCCTTGAGCGGAGGTCTCTCCGCGATTCGCCACCCGCACTATAAATACGATTGGGTCGGCGTGCTCGGTCTCGCTTTCGTGGCAGCTCTCGGTGGTGGCATCACCCGCGATGTCATTCTCCAGCATGGAGTTCCGCTCGCGTTCAACGATGCGCGGTACATCCTGATTTCGCTCGGCGGTGCGCTGGTTGCCATTGTCTTCGAGCATCGGATGGGGCCACGTGTGGATCGTGGCATCGATGTTGTCGACGCCGCGGCGCTCGGCTTTTTTGCCATCGCGGGCACCACTCGTGCGCTCAACGATGGGTTGAACGTTCTGTCCAGCATCCTGCTCGGGTTAGTGACCGCTGTCGGCGGAGGTTCGCTCCGCGACGTTCTCTTCGGGCGCACTCCGCACGTGTTCGAGCGCGGACAGTTGTATGCCATTGCGGCACTCTGCGGTAGCGCCACATTTCTTCTCTGTAACGCCGTTCACCTCCATCGCGCTACCAGCACTACTGTCGGCACGCTGACCTGCTTCCTGGTACGCCTGCTCTCGGTGCGCTATAACTGGAGAACTCAACATATCCGTGGCCGTGTTGCATGAAGCTGGAGATTGGTCTTTCGCATCCTCGCGCCGCAGCCGTCATCAATCCAGCGACTTGTGGAAGCGCAGAACGCTGGCGGCAAGGATGAGTACCGCAAAGATTGCCAGCGCGGCCATCTGCGGCCAGAGCACACCGAAGCCAACGCCTTTTAGAAACACTCCGCGCAGAATCACGATGAAGTACCGCAGCGGATCGGCATAGGTGATCCATTGCAGCCATGCCGGCATGCTGCTGATCGGCGTGGCGAAGCCGGAGAAAATGATCGCCGGCATCAGGAAGAAAAACGCCGAGACCATCGCCTGCTGCTGATTCTGCGAGAGCGTCGAGATCAGCAGGCCGACGCCGAGGACGCAGAAGAGATAGAGCACGATTCCGGCGGCGAGCACCAGCAGGCTGCCGCGCAGAGGCACGCGAAACCAGAGAGTGCCGACGGCGGTGATCAGCGCAGCATCGACCACTCCGATCAGGAAGAAGGGAATCGTCTTGCCGAGGATGAACTCCGACTGCCGGATCGGCGTCACCATAATCTGCTCCAGTGTTCCGATCTCGCGCTCACGCACCACGGCAAAGGCGGTAAGAATCACGATGACCAGCGTGACAAGGTTCCCCATGACGCCGGGAACGAAAAACCACTGGCTGCGCAGGTCCGGATTGAACCACGGCTGCCGCTCCAGCACGATGGAGGGCATCTGCTGCGGCAGCTCAGGCCTGGTGCGATTGAGCAGCTCGCGCTGATAATCGGCGGCAAAGTTGGAGGCCGCCTGGTTGATATATCCCAGCGAGACCAGCGCGGTGTTGGAGTTGCTTGCATCGACGATGACCTGCACGCGCGCCGTCTGTCCCTTGCGCAGCAGCTCTCCGAAGCCTGCATTGATCTGCACGGAAGCGACGATCTCTCCTCGTTCGATCATGCTGCGCAGCTTCGCGCGCTCCAGCGTCCGTTCGCGCACATCGAAATAGCGGCTGCCCTCGAAGCGCGAGACGAAGTCGCGGCTCGCCTGCGAGTTATCGTAGTCGGCAACGGCCATGGCTACGTGCTCGATCTCCAGGTTCGCGGCGTAGCCGAAGATCACCATCTGAATGAGCGGCGGGCCGAAGAGCAAAAAACGCGTACGCTTGTCGCGAAAAACCTGGATAAACTCCTTGATGAGCATCTGTCGCAGTCGCAGCCACATCTTCGCTACCTCATTCTCTTTTCGAAGGCTCGCGTCGCCGCCAGCAGCAGCACCACGGCAAAGACGCCGAGCGCCAGCAGATCCTCCCACAGCAGCACCAGCGGCGTGCCCTTGAGAAAGACGGCGCGGATGATCGACATGAAGTAGCGCGCGGGAATGACGTGTGTGACAAGCCGAATGAATGCCGGCATCTGATCGATGGGAAAGATGAATCCGGAGAGCAGAAACGCGGGAAGAAAGGTCGCGATCATCGAGGCCTGGCTGGCGGCGAGCTGCGACTTCAAGGCCACCGAGATCAGGTATCCAAGCGAGAGCACCACGACCAGAAAGAGCGCGGCGCTGGCAAAGAGCACAAGCACGCTGCCGCGGAACGGAACTCCGAACCACCAGACTCCCATCCACGCGCAGAGAGCGGTGTCGAGGAGACCGATGGCAAGATACGGCGAGAGCTTGCCGATCATCAGCTCCATCGGCGTGATCGGCGTGGATATGAGCTGCTCCATCGTCCCGCGCTCCCACTCGCGCGCAATCGTCAGCGAGGTGAGGAACGTGCCCACCACGGCCATCACGATGACGACGACGCCGGGGACGATGTTGGCCATGCTCTCCAGGTCCTCGTTGAACCAGGTGCGCGCGGCAACTTCAACCGGCGCATCCATAGGATGAATTCCCTTCTGGCGAATCCAGTCGAGCTGCACCTGCTGCGAGTATGCCAGCGCCACGGCTTCGGCGTAATTCATGCCGACGTTGGCGCTGTTGCCGTCGGTGCCATCGAGCAGCGCCTGTACCGGAACCGCTCCGCCCTCGCGCAGCTTCTGCGAAAAATCATGCGGAATGACAATGGCGAGCTGGCACTCTCCGGAGTCGATGGCGCGAACGAGGTCACGATAGTTATCAACCGACTTGCGAACGTCGAAGTACTCCGAGGAGCGGAAGCGATTGATGAGATCGCGGCTCTGCTGGCTGTTTTCGCGGTCGAAGATGTATGTCGGCAGATGCTTGATGTCGAAGCTGACGCCGTAACCGAAGGCGAGCATCAGGATCACCGGCATCGCCACCACGATGATGATGCTGCGCAGATCGCGGCGAATCTGCAGAATCTCCTTCCAAGCGACGGCTGCGGTTCGAGTCAAGTTCATTGCGCGCTCCCCTGCGTCAGCGAGACGAAGACATCTTCCAGGGACGCCGGAATCGGCTCGATGCGCATTACATGGATGGCGCGCGCCGCAAGCAAGGCACGCAGTTCGGCAATCGCCGCCGAGGCCGATGGAACGGCCACGTGCAGAGCGTTGCCGAAGACGGCCGCGTCCACCGCGGAGCCGCTCTGCTCCAGGGCCTCCAGCGCCGCGCCGAGCGGCGAGCACTCGATGAGCAGCAGCTCGCCTCGCATCGCCGTCCGCTTCAACTCCGCCGGCGAGCCCGAGGCAACGATCTTGCCGCGATAGATCAGCACCAGCCGGTTGCAGTACTCGGCCTCGTCCATATAATGCGTGGTGACGAAGACGGTGACTCCGCCGGCGGCCATCTCGTGAATCAGCTCCCAGAACAGCCGTCGCGAGATTGGATCAACGCCGGAGGTAGGCTCGTCGAGAAAGAGCACCGAGGGCCGGTGCAGCACCGAGCATCCAAGCGCCAGCCGCTGTCTCCATCCCACGGCAAGCGTCGAGGTCAGCGTGCGCTCGCGTCCTTCCAGCCCCGCCATGCGCACCGCCCAGCTCATGCGCTCGGCCAGCAGCGCATCGGGAACCTGATACATGCCGCCGAAGAAGCGAATGTTCTCTTCGACGGTGAGATCGTTGTAGAGCGAAAACTTCTGCGACATGTACCCGATGTTCTGGCGCACGCGCTCGGGCTGGCGGGCGACGTCGATTCCAGCGACGCTGGCGACTCCCGATGTCGGATGCAAAAGGCCGCAGAGCATGCGAATCGTCGTCGACTTGCCCGCGCCGTTCGGTCCAAGGAAGCCGAAGATCTCTCCCTTGCGCGCCTGGAAGCTGATGTGATCGACGGCGTAGAAATCTCCGAAGCGCTTGACGAGATCTTCTACCACGACGGCCGGCGCGCTCATGCCGCACCTCCGGCTTGCTGCTCGATGGCGTTGACGAAAATGTCCTCCAGCGATGCCGTGACCGGCTCGACCGAGGTGTATGGCACGCCCGCCGAATCCATCGCCGAGCGCAGCGCCGCTGCGGCGCGCCCGGCATCATCGACGACAAGATGAACGCCGTCGCCGACCAGCACCGCGCCGCGCACACCGGAGACCCCGCGAATCGCATCGCGCACCCGGCGCGGCTCGCCGGCGGCGATGGCGATCACCTGGTTGCGCAACCTCGCCTTGAGCGCATCCGGCTGATCGCAGAAGAGCAGCCTTCCCTCATGCACCAGCGCGACACGATGGCAGCGCTCGGCCTCATCGAGATAGGCCGTGGAGGTGAGGATGGCGACGCCCTCGTCGAGCAGCGAGTAGAGAATCCTCCAGAAGTCGCGGCGCGAGACCGGATCGACGCCGTTGGTCGGCTCGTCGAGCAGCAGCACGCGCGGCGTGTGAATCAGCGCGCAGATCAATCCGAGCTTCTGCTTCATCCCGCCGGAGAGCTTGCCTGCAAGCCGGCTGCGGAACTGCGCCATCCTCGCGGCTTCCAGCAGCCGCTCGCTGCGCTCGCGATAGCGCCCGCGCTTCACTCCCCCGCGAGTCACTCCGAAGATGCGCGCGTAAAAACAGATGTTCTCTTCGACGGTGAGATCTTCGTAGAGTCCGAAGCGCTGCGACATGTAGCTGATCTGCTGCTTGACGCGCTCGGGCTCGCGGACAACGTCGAAGCCCGCCACCGTCGCCGTGCCAGACGCGGGCAGAAGCACTCCGGCGAGAACTCGCATCGTTGTCGTCTTGCCTGCGCCATCGGGACCGACGAGGCCGAAGATTTCGCCGGCATTGACCTCGAAGCTGAGGCGATCGACCGCCTTTACGCCCGGGAAGGCGCAGACGAGATCGCGAACGACAATCGCCGGCTCGGCCATTTGCTACTTCCCTGCCTCGAAGCTGACCTCGGCTGGCATCCCCGGCTTCAGCTCGTGATTCGGATTCTCAACATTCACCTTGATGCGATAGACCAGCGCAACACGCTCCTTGTTCGTCTGCACCGTCTTCGGCGTGAACTCTGCCTCGGAGGCGATGAAGGCGACGGTGCCGCGATACGTCTTCCCCGGAGCGCTGTCGATTCGAACCATCGCCGGCTGCCCCCAGCGCACGCGTCCCATGTCTGTCTCGCTGACATACGCGCGCACCCAGAGATGATCGAGATCGGCGACGGTGACCACGGGCGTTCCCGCCGCGACGTACTCGCCCAGCTCGGCCTGGCGAACGGTGACGATGCCGGTGACCGGCGAGGGCAGCACGGTATAGGAAAGACGCACTCTGGAAAGATCCAGATTCTGCGCTGCCGCCCTGAGCGCGGCGCGGCTCACTGCAATCTGCTCCTTGCGCGTGCCCTCGCGAGTCTCCGAGAGATTCTGCACCGCGCGCTCGTAAACGGCCTGTGCGCGCTTGAAGGCGGTATCAGCCTGGTCGCGCGTCTGCGCCGAAACGCCCTCGCGCTCGAAGAGCATGTTGTAGCGCTCGCGGTCGATGCGTTTCAGCTCCAGATCAGCTTTTGCGTCGGCAACGGTCTGTTCGGCGGCGCGGATTTCCTGTGTGCGATTGCCGGCCTCGGCCAGCGCCAGCTCGCGGTCGCGCGTCTGCAGCGTCGCCTCATCCAGATGCACCTGCTGACGATAGTCTCCATCGTCGAGACGCGCCAGCAGATCGCCGGCCTTCACCGCGTCACCCTCCTGTACCGGAAGGGCGATGATGCGTCCCAATGTGCGAAAGGCGATGACGCTCTCATGAGCCTCCACGTTGCCGGAGAGAAGCAGCGCACCAGCGCCTGATTTGCCCCGCTGCGCGTTGCGATAAGAGAAATAGCCCGCGCCGATGGCAACCGCCAGCAGAAGAGGGATGATGACTTTTCTCATGGCCTTGCTCCTTTCCTGCAACTCAGCGGCTGCCGAGATACTCCGCGTAAGAAGCTTCCGTGTTGCCGAGCGCGCGCACCATCGAGATGCGGGCATCGGCGTGATGCGTCAGTGCGATGATCCGATTCTGCTGCGCGCGCGCCAGCGCATCCTGCGCGCTGATCACCTCGATGTTGTTGGCGACGCCCTGGCTGAAGCGCAGCCGGGCAAGATCGAGCTCCTTTTCCGCCAGGTCGAGCCCCACTCGCGCGACTCTCACCTCCTCCGCGGCGGAATCCAAGTCGAGCAGCGCCTGCCGAAGCTCCTGTTCGACGCCAAGCCGCGCATCGGCAAGCTGCTGGTCGATGCGGTGAATGCGCGCCTCGATCTCCGCCTGCTCGCCCTGGCGATCGCGATCGAAGACGGTGAATGCGACCTCTACCTGAATCGTGCCGGTCGGGCGAATCGATCCGGGATTGCGTCCGATGCCGCCGTAGTTGCCAGACGCAAGCAGCCTGGGCAGCGATCGCGCGCGCGAGGAGTCAAGCTGCTCGCTGAGCGCGCCGCGCTGTCGAATCAGCGACTGGTAATCCGGACGCGCGGCCAGCGCCTGCGGCAGAACCGCATCTACGGCGATTGCCGATGCGGCATGAAATTCGAGAGGATCTGCAAGCTCGATCGCCGTTCCCGGAGAAATTCCGATCATGCGCGCGAGCGCCAGCAGCGAGCCCTGCGCCCGATTGCGAGCCTGCACCAGCGACTGCTGCTCGTTGGCAAGCTGCACCTGCGCCCGCAGCACATCGATTCCCATCGCCACGCCGGCGTCGCGCTGATCGGCTGCGAGCTTGTAGAGCGCCTCGGCGGTATCGACGCGCGAGGAAGCCGAGGCAGCGTCGGCAAACTGCGATTGCGCCGCCAGGTACTGGCCGGCAACGCTGCGGATCACCTCATCGCGCGCATCCTGGTAATCCGAGGACGCGGCCGAGGCAGAAAGCCGCGCCGAGCGCAACGCATGAAGCGCCTGCCGGTCGACAATCGCCTGATCTGCATAAGCACGCGCATCATAGGTGCTGTAGGCGCCGGTGACCTCCGGAAGCGAAACGTGCGGAACGACAATTCCCATCGCCGCCAGGCTGCGATTCTGCAGCGCCACCGGCGTCTCGATGCGCACGCGCGGCTGCAACAGCGAGCGGCGGCGCTCCACCGTTCCTGCCGCCTCGCCGCTGCGCGTCTCCGCAACCAGCACGCTCAGGTTCGCCTGCACCCCCCGGCGAATCGCCTCCTGCATGGTGAGCCGCAGCGGAGCACTCTGCGCCCACGCCGAGCCGCAAAGCAGCAGCGCAAACGTCCACGGCCATCTCACGCGGAGTCTCATCTCGCCTCCTTACCTGGCCTTCTTCGGCGCGCGCGCAAACCCGGCGCCGTCGCGCCCAATCCCGAAAAAAGAACCCTCATCGAGAGGCGCAGGCGTTTTTTCATCGACGAGTGAGGATCGATCGACCAAAGCAGCACCGAGCCGATCAACGTCTGCTGAAAGCTGCGCGCCAGCTCGGCCGGGGCGAGCTCCGAATGGAGCGCTCCTGCTTCGATTCCCATGGCGATGATCTCGGCGATGATCTTCCGCCCGATGCCCATCTCGCGCGCAATCCGCTCGCGCACCTCCACGCTGCCGAGAAAGGCCGCGATCAGACTACGCGCCAGGTACTGGCTGCCACTGGGCGCAAGGACCAGCTCGTCGGCAAGCGAAAGCAGAATCTCCGCGATCTGAGCCCTATCCTCGCGGGCGAGCAGAAGATGGCGATGCAGAGCGCCATGCTGCCTTTCCACAAAATAGGTAAGAACATGCTCCTTGCTGGGGAAGTAATTGAAGAAGGTTCCCTTGCCTACGTCGGCGGCCTCGGTGATCTCCTCCACCGTGGTGGCCGCGTATCCTTTGCGGGCAAACAGCTCCGCTGCTGCGCGAAAGAGCTTTTCGGCCGTCTGCTCGCGGCGGCGCTGCCGCCGTCCACTTCCGGCGGCACGCGGCGGGCGGATCGTCTCGCGGCTGGTGACCATGGGTCATAATTGACTTCCGGTCATGCTTATTTGTCAAGCGGAATTTTTCTTTCGACACAAAGCAGAGAACCCTCCAGCGGAGCGCTCCGTGTCTCATTCCTTCTGCGGATGTGCTTTCGTCCCGGCGCTCGAGCGCGAAAAGTTTATCGAGTTCGACCTGGTACTACTGTGTTACACGAAGGGACGTAGACAGCAGGGACACCTAGAGGTAGCGAACGTGCCAAGTGGGTTGCGATCTGGCGGGCAGCACTTGACGGCGAATCTCTCTGAGTAAGGAGCCTCGGCCTCGGAGAGCGAGCCGGTGTGTACCTGCGACAAAGTTGCCGTCCGCGTAGCTGAAGTCACCATTGAAAATTCACTCGCAAGTGGCCAATTCCCAGCGAACGAATCAAACACGGCGATCCGCTCTGCTGTCCGCTTCCTTCAAGGTGGCTTTCGCTGTGCGAAATTGCACAGGCGGCCGGGGTAGGCCGCCTGTCTTGCAATAGACCCGGTGACCAGGACTCACACCATGGACTTTGCAACCGCGATGCCGACAACCATCTTCAGCACCTCTGAAGACCCAACTCCTACATCCATCAGACGTCCGTCACGAGCGTAGCGCTCGACGGCGTGGCCCTTCATATAGCCGTGGCCGCCGAAAACCTGGATCGCCTTATGACAAACAAGGTTGACAGTTTCGGCGACAAACAGCTTGGCGACGGAGCCCTCCAACGAGTAGTCCTTGCCCGCGTCACGCAACGCCGCCGTCTGATCTACGAGCAGTTCGGCTGCCTTGCACTTGACGTACATCTCGGCGAGCATCTCCTGCACCGAATAAAGCGTCGCCAGCGGCTTGCCAAACGCGATGCGGGTGTTTGCGTAGTGTCCGGCCTCTTCCATGGCGGCTTCGGCGATGCCCAGTCCCATCGATGACATGCCGAGCCGGCCACCGTTAAGTCCGTACATCGCCGCCTTGAAGCCTTCGTTCAGCTTGCCGACCAGCGCTCCGGCCGCGACGTTACAGTCGCGGAAGCTGAGGCCGGTCAGCACCGCGCTGCGGCATCCCATCTTCTCCTCGTTCGCGCCGATGGTGAAGCCCGGCGTTCCTTTCTCGATGAGGAACATGCTGATGCCCTTGGCTCCGGCCGCGGGATCGGTCTTGAAGGCGACCAGGTAGATATCGGCGAGGCCGCCGTTGGTGCAGAAATACTTGTCGCCGTTCAGCACCCACCCTGCCTCGGTCTGCACGGCTCCGGCCTTGATTCCCGCCACATCCGATCCGGCATCGATTTCGCTGATATCGAAGGCGGCGATCTTCTTTCCCTGAATCAGCTCGGGCAGATACTTGCGCTTCTGTTCCTCGCTGCCGAATTTCAGCAGAACGTCGGCCGCCATCCACTGCACGTGGAAGGTCAGGGCCACGCCCGCGCTCGCCTTGGCGAACTCCTTGGCGACCTTGTGCGTGGTAACGGCGTCCAGCCCGCTGCCGCCGTATTCGGCCGGATAATTCATCCCCCAGAAGCCCGCTTCGGCCAGTAACGGCAGAAGCTCGACCGGGAAACGGTTCTCGCGATCGAGTTTCTCCGCCAACGGCTTCAGATGCTCTTCGCAAAACCGCCGGGCCCGGGAGACGACATCGACTGCGCTTGCACTGCTGCTTGCCATGACTTCTCCTTAGCGGGCCGCGAGGGCGGCCTTGGGCTCATCGAACTGCATCTCGCGGAATGTATCGGCGACGATGAAGTCGGCGTCGGTGTACTTGCGAATCTCATCCAGCGTGACACCGGGAGCGTGTTCCTTCAGAATGAGCTTGTTGTCGCCCACGTCGAAGACCGCTTTTTCCGTGATGATGGTCTTCAGGCATCCCTTACCCGTCAGCGGCAGGGTGCACTTCTTCAGTACCTTGGAGTTGCCGGCCTTGTCGGTGTGCATCAGGCAGGCGATCACGGTCTTGGTGCCGTAGCACAGGTCCATTGCGCCGCCGATTCCCGGCCACCACTTGCCGTTGCGCTTGACCGCCCAGTTGGCAATGTTGCCGAGCTGGTCAACTTCGAGTGCGCCCAGGATGGTGATGTCGAGGTATCCCTTGCGCATAATGCCCTGCGAGGTCGCCAGATCCATAATCGCTGCGCCCGGAACGAGCGTGATCGGTTCAGCGCCGGCGTTGGTGACGTCGGCCTGTGCCTTGGAGGCCGTGGGTTTCGGCCCGATGCCGATCACTCCGTTTTCGCCATGAAACATTACTCGCACACCCGGAGCCAGATAGTTGGAAGCCTGCGTTGGCATTCCGAATCCGAGATTGACCAACTGGCCGTCCTTCAACTCCTGCGCTGCCCGCTTCACAATCAGAACTCTTGGATCCATTTTCTTGTTCTCCTCTCGCTGCTCGCGTTAGACGGTAGCCGGTTCCGGCGTAAGCTTGCCGATCTTGAGCCAGTGCTTGCGGTAGAGATCATCGTGCTCGGCAAGGCTGAGCCCTTGGACCACAGCGCTGACCACCGGCGCCGGAGTTCCAACCCGCTCCGGAGGAATCGTTCCCACAGGCACAATCTCTTCGACCTCGGCAACCGTGTAGTCGCAGGCCATAGCCATAATCGCGTTGCAGTTCAGTCCCGTGTAGCGGTATTCGAGGTTGCCGCTCTCGTCGGCGCGCCACGCCTTCACCAGCCCAATGGGAGCGGTGAGCGCGCGCTCGACGAAGTACTTCTTTCCATCCAACTCGATGATCTGCTTCGGCTCGGGCAGCTCGAAGAGGCCCTCCTGGTCGAGGATTCCAATGCCGACCGGAACCAGCACTCCGCCCAATCCCATCGCTCCGGCGCGGATCTTCTCCGCCAGCGTGCCCATCGGGTAGTACTGTTCAACCTTGAGTTTGCCTGCCAGGTACTGTTCGGTGGATTCCGAGGTGGTTCCGACGTGGGTGGAGATGATCTCGCGAACCAGCCCGTTCTTGTAGAGCATGGCGCGGCCAAAGCCATCGAGTCCCGGCTCGTTGGTGATCAGTGTGATGTCATGAATATTGTTCTTGATGAGCCACTCGATGCAGCAGGTCGGTTCTGAAGCGCCCACGAATCCGCCCATCATAATTCTGGCGCCGCTCTTGGGGATGACTTTTAGTGCTTCGTCAAGCGACTTCACCTTATTGGAAAATTTGGACACAGCATTTCCTCCACGGTATGACTTCTGTGCTGCCACAGAGCGTATGTCCGCTCGGTAGGCACCGCCTGTAGTTATAAGCAACCGCAGAGAGCATACACCCGCCCGACGGGCACTGCCAGAAGATAGAGGGACAAGGAGGAATGCGCGAAATCTGCCTGAATTCGAGGCATTTGTGAGCGTTCCGGCGACCTGCGCAGAGCCCTCCTCAGGCTCTACAGGCATAGCTCAGCAATTCTGCCAGTGCGCTGTCCCGGTGATACCGTTAGTTTTGATTCGCCGTAGAGTCCTGACGTCAACCGACTGCTAGACGCGACCGAAGATGGACCACTCGCGCACGTCTCTGGTTGACAAGCCCTCCGGGCCGCCCTGGATACTTGGACGTAATAGGGGCCCTTCGCTTCCCACCCCAGCAAGCCAACAACGGGCCTGCCGGGGACCCCGTCGCTGAGGGTGACACATCTGCGGTTGAAAACTTTCGCTTCGCTCGGGTGACGGAGCCGCTAGACACATCCTCTATATGACACATCCCTTTGTCCCTCATGTAAATCATGCACATCACGCACAAACTAACGCACGAGTACGGGGCCGGGGACGAAGCCGTCGGCGCTGCGGGGGCGGGGAGCGGTGAGGTGGGTGCGGGCTTCGTCGAGCGAACTGGCGATGGTTTGAAGCGTTCCGTTCTGCAGAACCAGCACAGCGTCACAGCGTTCGAGGGTACTGAGGCGGTGGGCGATCATGAAGGTGGTGCGACCGGCCACGAGCTTGTCGAGAGCCTCCATGATGAGGTGCTCGGTGCGGATATCGACGGCGCTGGTGGGCTCGTCGAGGATGAGCATGGGAGCGTCCTTGAGGAAGGCGCGGGCGATGGCGATCCGCTGGCGCTCGCCGCCAGAGAGTCCGGCGCCGCCCTGGCCGATCAGGGTCTCGTAGCCCTTCGGGAGGCGCTCGATGAATTCGTGGGCGTTGGCGAGCTTCGCAGCGCGAACGATCTCTTCGCGCGAGGCACGCGGGTCGGCGTAGGCGATATTGCCGGCAATGGTGGTGGAGAAGAGCATCGGCTCCTGCAGGACGATGGAGAACTGCTGGCGCAGCGCAACCAGGTTCTGCTGGCGTAGATCGACGTTGTCGATGAGTATGGCGCCATCGGTGGGGTCGTAAAAGCGGGTGAGCAGATTGACGAGCGTGCTCTTGCCGGAGCCGCTTGGACCGGCGATGCCGACGTGCGTTCCGGGAGGGATGTGGAAGGAGACTCCGTTGAGCACGCGGCGTCCGGCGACGGTGTAATGGAAGCTGACGTTGCGGAACTCGACCTCGCCGCGGGCACGGGCGGGCTTTGATGCCGGAACTTTTTCGCCAGGTTCAGGGACTTCGTCGAGCAGGGCGAAGGCACGCTGCAGGCTGGCGAGCGAGGACTGCAGCTCCGGAATCTTGGCGCTGATCATGCGCAGAGGCTCGTAGAGCTGCGTCATGTAGGCCATCACCAGAAGGAATTCGCCGACGGTCATCCTCTGCTGGCGAACCTCGGTGACTCCGATGACGAGAGCGACGGCGGCGGCGATGGCGACGCAGATTCCGATTAGAGTGTGGAATCCGGCCTGAATGGAGACCAGTCCGAGCTGCTCGCTCATGCGCTGGCGCGACTTGCGGCGGAAAAGCTCGTCCTGGTGAGCCTCCAGCCCGAAGGCCTTGACAGCGCGCAGGCAGTTTAGGGCCTCATGCAGCACCAGCATCGCCGAGCTGTCGAGCTCACGCACCTCGTCATAACACTTCCGCACCTTGCGGCTGGAGTTGCGCGCCAGCACGTAGAGCACCGGCGAGAGGATGGCAGCGATCGATGCGATGCGCCAACTGATGCGAGCGGTGACGACGAGCATCGCCGTAAAGGTGAAGGCCGCGGAGAGAATGGGGACCAGTCCCTGGAGGAAAAAATTCTGGATGGCGGGAGCGTCGTACTGGATGCGGTAGGCGATGTCGTTGGGTCCGCGGCGCTCATGCACGGCGAGGCTGAGGCGCTGCGCGTGAAAGAGCAACTGCCCGCGCAGATCGTGGACCAGCTTTTCTCCGGTGTAGGTGGAAAGCAGCCAGCTTGCGAGCGACTGCATGCAGTTGAGCAGCGCGACGGAGATGAGCAGCGTGGTGCAGATGGCGAGGCTTCCGTTGGCGACGACGAGCCATCGCGGCGGCCACGGAAGATGATGCAGCCAGAGCGGAAGCGCCTGCTTGCCGAGAACGCTATCGACGGCGATCTTCAGCGGCAGCGGTACGAGCAATGCAACGGGAGTGGAGAGAAGACAGAGAAGCGTGATGCCGGCCAGATGCGGCCAGCAGGGTCGCGCAGCCTCGCATACTCTTGCCCACAAGGAAGGGGGTCCGCATTGCTTCGTACGTGATGGATTCATGCAGCAAGCGTGCCTTACACGGCAGATAACTCAGCGTAGGCTGGAAGTGGCCGAGCGACAATCGGGTCGAGCCACTAGCCGGGATGAATTGTGCCTTAGTCCTCCTGCGGAACTTACATTGCAGCCGCATTGGGAAATCAACCGGAATGGGAAGCGAGGGCTTTATCATTCGGGTGATTCGCGCAATGTTCTCTCAACAAATCCAACGTCACAGGTCATGATTTCTTCGTGTTGGAGTCTCGGAGCTTCTGAAATGCGTATTCTGGTGGTCGAAGATGATGCGGCGCTCTCCTCCTATCTTCGCAAAGGACTGGAGTCGGAGCATTATGCGGTGGATGTGGCACTGGATGGCGAGCAGGGCGAGTTGATGGCCTGCGAACTGGATTACGATCTTCTGATTCTGGATCTGAATCTTCCTAAGCTGGACGGCATTGCGCTGCTGCGAGCGGTTCGGCCTTCGAGGCCGCAGCTTCCGGTGCTGGTTCTTACGGCGCGGGCCCGGGTGGAAGACCGCGTCCAGGCGCTGGACAGCGGCGCCGATGATTGCCTTATTAAACCTTTTTCATACTCTGAGCTTACGGCGCGCCTGCGGGCGCTGCTGCGACGCGGGCGTCGGCAGGTGGAGCCGGTACTGCAGGTCGCCGATCTGAAGCTGGACCGCGTAGAGCGCAAAGTGCAGCGCAACGGACGGAACATCGATCTTACCTCCAGGGAGTTCGCGTTGCTGGAGTACCTGATGCGCAACGCGGGACGCCGCATCACGCGCTCGATGATCATCGAGCATGTCTGGAACATCAACTTCGACACCTGCACGAACGTCGTCGATGTCTACATCAACTATCTGCGTAAGAAGGTGGATTCCGGCACAGGCTGCCGGCTGATTCATACCGTGCGCGGCGTGGGTTACGAGCTGGCCGACAGGCGCAGCGAGAGCGTGGCATAGGAATCGTCGATGACAGGGGCTCAGAGTTTCGCTCAGCAAAATTTAGTTGGCATGCCGTCCATTCTGATTGCTACGCCTAACAGCTCGCTGCGGCAGCGGCTCTGCAATGAGCTACGCAAAATGACCTCGGTGGATGAGGTGGGTACGGGAGCAGAGGCGCTGGGAAGGCTGGAGCGTCGCGGTGCACGCCTTCTGCTGCTGGATCGCAGACTGCCGGACCTGCACAGCGACGAACTGATCGACGTGGTGGAGCGGCAGTTTCCGGGGACTGATGTTGTGCTGCTCGATGGCGAGAGTGGCCGCATCCAGATGCCCGATGAGCCATGCGACGGTGCGTTGTATCGCTGGCTGCGCGAGCTGAGCCTTGTGGGTGAGCCGGTGGAAGATGAGCAGGGCACAGAGATCGTGATCGGCGGCACGCTGCTGCCGGGGATCGTCGGCACGAGCGAGGCGCTGCGCGAGAGCTGCGCGCTGGTGCGGATGGTGGCGCCGCACGCGACCGCTGTGCTGATCACCGGCGAGACGGGCGCGGGAAAAGAGCTGGTGGCCGAGGCGGTGCATAGGCTGAGTCCACGCAGCGAGCGGCCTTTCGTAGTGGTGAACTGCGCTGCTATTCCGGAGACGTTGATTGAAGCCGAGTTGTTTGGACACACTCGCGGAGCATTTACCGGAGCGGTGCAGTCGAGGGTTGGACGCATCCACGCGGCGCAGGGCGGCAGCATCTTCTTTGACGAGATCGGCGAGCTTCCTCTGGCCAGCCAGGGGAAGCTGCTGCGATTCCTGGAGAGCGGCGAGGTGCAGCGGTTGGGCACGAGCGACGTCTTCCGGCTTGATGTTCGCGTGATCGCTGCAACGAACGTCGATCTGGAAAAGCGCGTCGAGCAGGGGCTGTTTCGCGAGGACCTCTTCTACAGGCTCTCGGTCTTTCCCATCGAGGTGCCTCCGCTGCGCGAGCGCCGCGAAGACATTCTGCCGCTGGCACGCTTCTTCGCCGGGCGGCTGGCAGGTGAAGCCGCAATTGCGCTGAGCGAAGAGTGCGAGGCGAAGCTCACGGCCCATCATTGGCCGGGCAACGTGCGCGAGCTGCGCAACGTGATCGAACGTGCATTTGTGCTCTCCAATGGCGGAAGAACGATCCGGGCCGAACACATTCAAATGCGCAAGCCATGCCGCTCGGTTGCCGCACCCTCAGAATCTTCTTAAAGATCCCCCCGGAAATTGGCAGGGCTCGTGCACACAAACCTCGTGCATGTAACCAGGCTGAGTTTCGAGCCCGGGAGGAGTGGATGCATCACTGGCAGATCGTACCGGAGATTGCAGGCTGCAGCGCCGGCCTGCGCATCGCATCGACGCAGGCGATGGACGCCATCGATCAGGGACGGCATTTCGTAATCGAAGGCGAAAACGGAAGCGGACGGCGTCTGCTGGCGCGCAGCGCGTGGTTGCGACGCGTGCCCGATGCGCGCTCGCTGTTTACGCTCGATTGCCGCATCCTCGGCGACAACGCCGACGACGTGCTCTTTGGCCGCGGCAACGGCAGTGAGCTTCGATACGGACGGCTGAACTTCGCGCAGGGAATCCTGCTGCTTCATGCCGAGACGCTTCCGCGAGCGACGCAACAGCGACTGGCGCAGCTGCTGGAGCGCTACTGTTGCCGTCCGCCGGGCGAGGAATTGCAGGTGATGCTGACCAGCGCGCCGGCGGCGCTCGACGAGGAACTGGCGGCGGCGCTGTTGAAGGTGCGTCTGCCGCCGCTGCGCGAGCGGATGGAAGATCTGCGCACCATCGCAAACTCGTTCTTGCGAGCCGCCTCGCCGTACGAAGCGGTTCGCTGCTCGCAGGCGCTGCTCGACCGCTTCCGTCATTACCAGTGGCCGGGAAACATCGCCGAACTGCGTGCGGTGCTGCGGCGACTGCTTCTGCTGCCGCACAACGGCCTGCTCGACGTGGGGCATCTTGACGAACTGACGATGCGCGACGAGAGCGGTCTCGACTGGATGTTGCCCGTCTACGCGACGATCGACGCACACACGGCGGCGAACAGGAGCCTGCTATGAGCCTGGTGGAGACATCCATGATGCAGCGGCTGAGCCAGTTTCTGGATACCACCGCGCGCCGGAGCGGCATCATTGCGGGCAACATCGCCAACCTGGACACGCCGGGCTATCACACACGCGACGTCGACTTCCGCAGTCAGCTTTCGGCTCTAATGGGCGGCGGGGCGCAGATGCAGGAACCGCGCGTCATCGAGGTGCAGGGGCTGACGGAGCGTCCAGATGGGAACAACGTGAACATGGATCGCGAAGGACTTGCGCTGGCGCAGACGCAGTTGCAGTTCCAGACCGGCGTGGCGCTGCTGCGCTCGGAGATTCACAGCCTCTCGCAGGCGATTCATGAAGGAGCGCAGCAGCAATGAACCTGTTCGGCGTGATGGGAATCAGCGCCTCGGGACTGCGGGCAGAACGCCTGCGCGCCGAGGTTGTGGCCGGCAACATGGCCAACGCCGAAAGCACGCACACGGCGGAGGGTGGTCCCTATCAGCGCCGCGAGGTGGTTCTTGAGAGCCAGCGACCTTCGAGCTTTCGCATGCAGTTGGCCTCGGCGAATGGATCTCCGGCGGAGACGGGCGGCGTGGCGGTGCGGGCGATCGTCACCGATTCGGCGGCGCCGGTGATGCGCTATGAGCCCTCGCATCCGGATGCCAACGCCGACGGTTTTGTAGCCTATCCCAACATTAATCCGGTGCTGGAAATGACCGACCTGATGGGCGCGGCGCGAGCGTACCAGATGAACGCTTCGGCGGTGCAGGCCGCCAAACAGATGATCCAGCAGTCGATCGAACTGCTGAAGTAGGAGCAACGGGATTATGTCGATTCCGGCGACATCTCTGAGCGGAGCAGTTACAAGCGGCGCGAACGCAATTTCGCACACGCCGGCCGAGGGCTTCACGCACGCGCTAGCATCTGCGATCCAGCAGGTGAACGATCTGCAGAGCACGGCCGAGCAGAAGGTGACGGGATTGCTCTCCGGCGATGGACAGGACATTCACTCGGCGACGCTCTCGGTGGAGCGCGCATCGCTGGCCTTCGACCTGATGCTGCAGGTGCGCAACAAGGTGGTGAGCGCCTACCAGGAGATCTCCCGACTGCAGTTCTAGAGCCGCACAATGAGCGAATCGAAAAGTTTAGGACAGGTTGGAACGCAGTTGCGGGACTTCGTCAACGGCCTTTCGGCGCGACAGCGGATGATGCTGGCCGGAGGCGCGGTGGTGGTGGCGCTGGTGCTCTTCATCTTCGTGCGCCTGCTCTCCAAGCCCGAGATGAGCGTGCTGTACTCCAACATGGAGCCCGCCGAGGCTCAATCGCTGGGCCAGCAGTTGACGGCGAAGAACATCCGTTACCAGCTTTCGCCGGATGGAAAATCGGTGCTGGTTCCGGCCGCGCAACTGGATACGGCGCGGCTGGAGATTGCCACACAGGGAGCGCCGCGCAGCGGAAGGCTCGGCTTCGAACTCTTCGACAAGACGAACTGGGCGAGCAGCGACTTCGACGACAAGGTGAACTATCAGCGCGCGCTGGAGGGCGAGTTGGAACGCACGATTCAGGCAATGCGCGGAGTGGAGGCGGCGCGCGTACACCTGGCAATTCCGCCGGAGTCGATCTACTCCGGGCAGGAGCGGCAGGCAAAGGCAGCGGTGATTCTGAAGCTGCGCGAGCATCGGCTGACGGCGGCGATGAGGTTGGCGGTGCAGCGTCTGGTGGCCGCTGCCGTCGATAAGCTCGATCCGCAAGCGGTGACGGTGGTGGATGCCGAGTCGGGCGAGCCGGCCGGTGGCGTCTCCTCGCAGTCTGCGAGCGAGGAGCATAGCGCCGAAGAGGTGATGGCCGAGCGGCTGGTGCGCACGCTGGAGCCGGTAGTTGGCGCCGATCATATTCGCGCGACGGTGCACGCGGAGTTCGATCCCTCCACCGTCGAGGAGGAGCAGGAGAGCTACGATCCGGAGAAGACGGTGGCGCTGACGATGCAGCGCAGCGAAGAGAGCAACGGCGCACAACAGGCAGGCGGAGCCGCGGGCACGGCCTCGAATGTTCCCGGTGGCGGCACGCCGGCAAAGAGCTCCGGCGACTCGGTCGCGCTGTCGCGCTCGGAGAACGGAACCTACGCGGTCAACAAAGTGGTGCGGCACACCAGCGAGCCGGCGGGACGGCTGAAGCGGCTGGCGGTTGCGGTGCTGGTGGATGATGACTTCAACGCGAATGATAAAGCGCATCCGCGGCAGAAGCGCTCAGCCGAGGAGTTGACCCACATCGAAGAGCTGGCGAAGGCTTCGGTGGGTTTCGACGCCGCGCGCGGCGACATTCTCTCTGTGCAGAACATGAGCTTCCAGAGCATTGCCGTCGAGACGCCCGCGCCGCCGACGCCAATCGAGAAGATCCGCACGACGCTGCGCGACTGGAGCAGCTATGTGCGCATCCTGGTCCTGATGCTGCTCTTTGCAGCCACCTACCTCGCCGTGCTGCGTCCGGTGAAGCGGCAACTGATCCATGCGCTGAACACCGCGCCGCGCGAGCGCGCACACCTGGCACCGGCGGCAGCGGCGGAGAGAAGCATCTCGCTTCCGGATGCCGGGCAGAAGCGTCCCGAGATGGCGCAGCTGCGCGATGACGTCTCCGCCCGCATCAAGAGCGAGCCGCTCTCGGCGTCACGGCTGATTGAGAGCTGGATCAAGAACGGTGAGCGGCGATGAGTAAACACCTTTCCGTCTCGGGCTCCGGGGTGCACAAGGCCGCCGTTCTGCTTGTGCTGCTCGGCGAAGAGACCGCCAGCGTTGTCTTCCGCAATTTGAATCAGACCGAACTGCAGAAGGTGACGCAGGAGATCAGCGACATCGGCGCCATCGATCCGAATGAGGCGCTGGCGATTCTGCATGAGTATTACAACCTCTCCATTACGCAGGAGTACATCGCGCAGGGCGGGGTTGAGTATGCGCACCGGCTGCTGGTAAAGACACTCGGCGAGCAGGGCGCAAAGGCGATGATGGATGCCGTCAGCCGAGCGCAGGAGCTGAGCACCAGCAAATTGGATTCACTGCAGAAGGCCGATCCGCAACAGCTCGCGAAATTTCTGCAGAGCGAACATCCGCAGACGATTGCGCTGATTCTCGCGCATCTTGATCCCAGTCAGGCTTCGGCACTGCTGATGAAGCTCACGGAGGAGACGCGCGCAGCGGCGGTCAAGCGGCTGGCCGAGTTGAGGCAGTTTTCTCCGGAGATGGCACAGAAGGTTTCCGTGGTGCTGAATCGCCGGCTGCAGGCGCTGGGCGAGCAGAGCCGGCGCGCGTACGCGGGCTTCAAGGGCGTGGCCGATCTGCTGAACCGCATGGATCCGGCATCCGGCAAGGTGATCCTCGAACTCATCGAACGCGACGATCCCAAACTGGCGATGGGTATCCGCAACCTGATGTTTACCTTCGACGACCTGCTTGCAGTACCGGAGGTCGGCATCCGCGAACTGCTGGCGCAGCTCGACAAGAAGACACTGGCGCAGGCGCTGAAGGGCGCATCGGCACAGCTGCGCGATCACATGTTCAAGTCGATGTCGTCGCGCGCGGTGGAGATGATGAAAGAGGACATGGAGGCGCTGGGACCGGTGCGGTCCAGGGATGTGACCAGGGCGCAGCAGGAGTGCGTTGACGTGGCGCGCAAGCTCGAATCGCAGGGAAAGATACAGCTCAAGCAGGAGAATGAGGATGAACTTATCGTCTGAGACGGCGTACGCTCCGATGGAATTCCCCGAGGCGCACGAGCTGCCGCCTGCAGAGAACGACCAAAAACCGGAGGAGCAGGCGCCTGCACGGGCGGAGTGCGATGCTCCCGATCCCGAAGAGTCCTTTGCCGCACGGCTCGAAGAGGCACGGCAAACGATAATGGCCGAGGCGCGGCAGGAGACGGAGCGCGAAGTTCGCCGCGCACAGGAGCGCATCGCCGGCGCATTGGAGCAGTTTGCACAGCAGCGCGAGGAGTACTTTCGGCAGGCCGAAGGCGAGGTCGTGCGGCTGGCGCTTGCCATCGCCCGTCGATTATTGCATCGCGAGAGCCAGATCGATCCGCGGCTGCTTGCCGGGTTGGTGAATTTTGAGCTCCATCAACTGGAGGCGGCGACGAGCGTGCGCCTGTGCGTTGCGCCGGATGAGCTCGCTTACTGGAAGAGCTCGGCGCATGCGCTGGCGCGCGAGGTCGAGTTGGTCGGCGATAAATCGCTGGCCGCCGGCGAACTGCGCATAGAGAGCGCGATGGGGACAACGACGCTTAGCTTTGAGCGCGAGCTCAAAGAGATTGAGCAGGGATTCTTCGATCTGCTGGCGCATCGTCCGCAGAGCGCGGCGGCGGAATCGGTGAGAGTGCAATGAGCCTGGAGCGCTACCACCAGACTTTGCAGGCGATTCCGCGACGGCGCTGGAGCGGGCGCGTCTCCAAAGCGATCGCCGGGCTGATCGAGTCGGAGGGTCCGCATTGCGCGCTGGGCGACTGCTGCATGGTGCGCAGTCGCGAGGGCGACGAGGTGGAGGGACAGATCATCGGCTTTCGCGGCTCGAACGTTCTCTCGATGCCGCTCTATCCCGCGAGCGGCATTCGTTACGGCGACCCGATCACGACATGGAGCGCGCGTCCGAGCATTCGCGTGAGCGAGGCGATGCAGGGACGGGTGCTGGACGCGCAGGGCCATGCAATCGACGACGGCCCGCCGATCACTGGAGGCGAGGCGATGCCGGTGGTGCGAAGCGCTCCCGGCCCTTTCGAGCGCAAACCGATCGCCGAGGCGCTGGGCACGGGCGTTCGCGCCATCGATGCATTTCTGGCCTGCGGACGCGGACAGCGCGTCGGCATCTTTGGAGGCAGCGGCGTCGGCAAGAGCACGCTGATGGGCATGATGGCTCGCGGCACCTCGGCCGATCTGACGGTGGTTGCGCTGATCGGCGAGCGCGGACGCGAGGTGCGCGAATTCCTGGAAGACTCGCTGGGCGAGGCGGGACGGCGGCGCTCGATCGTCGTGGTCTCTACTTCCGATCAGTCTCCGCTGCTGCGTCTGCGCGCGGCGCAGGCGGCGCACTCGATTGCGGAGTTCTTCGCCGCCCGCGGAAAACATGTGCTGCTGGTGCTGGATTCGATCACGCGCTTTGCGATGGCGCAGCGCGAGATAGGGCTGGCCGCAGGCGAGCCTCCGGCGACGCGCGGCTACACGCCTTCGGTCTTCACGCTGATGTCGCAATTGGTGGAACGGGCCGGGAACTTCCTGAACGGCTCGGTGACCGCGTTTTACACCGTGCTGATGGCCGGCGACGATTTGATGGACCCAGTCGTTGACTCGGTTCGCTCGCTGCTCGACGGACACATCATGCTGGAGCGGCGGCTTACCTCGGAAGGACACTTTCCGCCGATCGATCTGCTCCAGAGCCTGAGCCGGCTGATGCCGGCGATCTGCTCAAGCGAGCACCTTGCGAAAGCGCAACGGCTGAGGCAGGCGCTTGCCAGCTACACGCGAAGCGAGGACCTGATCCGCATCGGAGCCTATCAGCGGGGCAGTGATCCCGACCTGGATCGCGCCATGCAAGTAGTGCCTGCTCTGAGGGCCTTCGCGCGCCAGGGAGCCGAGGAGGCTCCCACGCTTGAGGAAACGATCACCGCTCTGCTCGGAATGGGTTGCTGATGGCATTCGAGTTTCAGCTCGAAGGGCTGCTGCGCGTTCGAAGGCTCTTCGAACAGCAGGCGCAACAACGGCTCGATGAGTCGATGATGCGTCTGCGAGGGCTGGAGCGAAAGCTGCAGGATGCGATCGCATGGAGCGCGAAAACGGCCGGGATTGCAGCTTCCGCGCAGAGCCTTCCCGCCGCGGAGCTGATCTATATCGACAACGTGTTGCGCCAGGTGCGGCGAGCGATCGAGCGGCTTCGCATCAAGTTGCAGGAGGAGGAGCGGCGCGCCATCGAACTGCGTGCGGCCTATCTGAAGGCTCGGCTTGAGCGCCGCATGGTGAGCGCGCTGCGCGACGATGCCCGCCGAAGATACGAACTTGAGGTCGAGCGCCGCGAGCAGGATGAGGTGGACGAGATCTTCCTGAGAAATCTCTCACACGCGCGCGGCCCGGCCGCGAGCGATCCATGACAATAATCTAACCAAGCAACGCGCGGCTGGCGGGCAAAGTGCAAAAGCCTCCACGTATGAACGTCGCGCCTATCGCCGCTGCAACAATTACGCAGGGAGCATCGCCTTCGGCGCACTGCGCCAGCGCCGTGTGTGCGTTCCAATCATTGATGGCGGAAGCTGGTAAGACTCCCTTTCCGCCGCAGGAACCCGTGAGGCAGGATCGTTCCGGCGCTTCCGCTATTGCCTCGATGATTCGCGGCAGCGGGAAAGCGACCGCTGCGGCTGAAGCCTCTTCCGGAGCTACGGCTCAGCAGAGCGATACGAGCGCTCCCAGAGCGCATCGGAGTGCGGCATCCAGAGCAAACAAGGCAGCCGCTCGGGCAAAGAGTACTGCGATACCTCCCGAGGGCTCTCGCCGCGATGGCGAAAAAGCCGAGCAGAGTGCTTCTGCCAGCTCTTCCGCAATTCCACCGCAGCCCGAGAGTCTGGAGCTGCTCGCCGAGAGCGCGATCACGATCTCCTCCCCGGATTGCGCGGAGAAGATCGCGCGGTCGACGCGGTCTGCATCGGCTTCGTCTGTAGATGACGAGATGAAGGCCGACGGCGCGTCAGGTGGCGATACGCTTCCGAAGCAGGTTTGGCATGAGCCGGTGCATTTGGCGATGGCGGATATCTCCGCTGCTCCTGCCTTCCAGCCTGTGCCTGAAAACGCGGCTGCCGCGGCTACGACTGCTCCGACCAAAACTGCTCCTGCGCACGGGGGGAAGCGAGTGCGTGCTGAGGACGAGGGAGCGGCGAGCCCGCCGCAAAGCAGCAGAGCGCACGCCAACGACAAACCGCAGAATGAGCTTCGAGGCGATCGCGCCGGCGACGAAACGGCTGCCGCACGGCAGACGAGCGCGAGCCATTGGACAGAGGGGCGAGAGCACTCTTCAAGCACGGATTCGCAATCTGCGCGCCATCATCACTCCGGCACAGCCTCTGAAGCGGAGAAGCAGAGTGGAACAGAGATGGCTGCCTCGGGAGTGGAGGCGGCTTCTGGAGTTTCGCATGCTCGCGCTTTTGCGGCTGCGCCGCAGACTACAGACCTTTCCGTACAGAGCGCGCCCCAGGGCTCGACGAACGCGGCGCAGGTGTCCGTGACCGCGCCGCCACTCGCGGAGAGCAGCGCGATGCCAGCGCCGCACGCCACTTCAAAGCCCGCCGGGATCTCCACGATGGAAGCGGCTGAGCCGGTAACTGCGGCGCAGTTGCGCACAAGCGCATCGGGCACAGAGCTGAGGGTCAGCGTTCACCTCTCCGAACTTGGCAAGATCGAGGTGCGGGCCGTGAGCGCGCATAACGTGACTACCGCGCACCTGACCGCCTCCGGCCATGGCGCGTTGCAGGCGCTTGACTCCGAGCGCAGCGGATTGGAGCAGGCGCTCAAGTCGCGCAACGTCCTCCTCGGCTCGCTGGAGGCAGAGACGCGAGGAGACTCCTCTTCACAGCATCAGCAACAGCGGCCGGCGCCGCCTCGCTCCGCGGGGGGCGATGCGTCTACGACGACAGAAAAGAGAGCCACGGATGCGGAGGCCGCGATAGAAGGCTTAGCACCGTCCTCACACTCCGGCATCAGCATTCGCGTTTAGGCAAGAGAAAGGAGCCACCATGAATATTTATCCCGTAACAGCGTCCGGCGCCTATGGCGTCAGCGCAAGAGACACCAGCAGTTCGAACAGCGCCAGCAATTCCAGCGGTGCCAACTCCACAGCGCAAGACTATAACTCGATGTACATGCAGTTGCTCTCGACCGAGTTGCAATCGCAGGATCCGACGCAGAGCGTCGATCCGACGACGATGGTGACGCAGATGGTTCAGATCAATGAGCTCAGCGATGTGGCGGGAATCTACTCGATGCTGCAGACGCAGTTGGGCGCAAGCAGCTCGGCATCGGGCTCGGCGGGCTCCGCGGCAGCGCAGTCGAACATCGCGCATCCGTCGCACAACACGATTGGAGGCAACTGATGCCCGACTTTTCGATCCCGCTCTCCGGACTCGACGCCAGCAGTACGGCGCTGTCCACGATCTCCAACAATCTTGCCAACCTCAACACGACCGGCTATAAGGACACCTCGGTCAACTTCCAGGACATGTTTTATCAGCTCATGGGCAGCAACGGCGCCGGCGATCTGCTCCAGGTCGGCGCGGGAACATCGGTCGCATCCATTGGCACAAATTTCTCCGGCGGCAGCGTGCAGAATACCGGTGTCACCACGGACGCGGCCATCACCGGCAATGGATTCTTCATCGTGCAGAATGGCGCAAGCACGTACTACACGCGCGCGGGCGACTTCACACAGGACTCGAACGGCTACCTTGTGACCGCCGACGGATACCAGGTTATAGGCTATCCGGCGGTGAGCGGAGTGGTCAACAGCAGCGGCGCGCTGGCTCCCATCCAGGTGCAGGATGGAATGGTCAATCCTCCGCAAGCCACTTCAACGATGTCGATCGCGGCCAATCTGAGCTCGGATGCCGCCGTCGGCGACTCCTATTCGGTGAACACAACGATCTACGATTCGCTGGGAACATCGCACGTGCTCACGGTCGACTTCACCCGCACGGCCACCGGTTGGAGCTACAACGCCACGCTTCCCGCCAGCGACCTCACCGCCGGCAGCGCAACGACGGTGGCGAGCGGCAACCTGAGCTTCGATGGTAACGGCAATCTCACCAGCACGGCACCTGTTGCTATCAACATTTCGAATCTTGCCAACGGTGCAAGCAATATGAACGTCAACTGGGAGCTGGCGAGCAGCGGGCAGGGGCTGATCACGCAGCTCTCCGGCGCAAGCAGCACCAGCGCTACTACACAGGATGGATACGGCAGCGGCACGCTGACCGGATTCACGATCAATTCCGACGGAACCATCATTGGCTCATTCACGAATGGAACCAAAGCCCTGGGACAGATTGCGCTGGCCAACTTCGCAAACCTGCAAGGATTGAGCAAGCAAGGCGACAACAACTTTGCGGCCACGATGAGTTCGGGTTCGGCGGTTGTGGGAGCGCCGGGAACCAGTTCGCTGGGGACGCTGACGGGCGGCGCGCTGGAGAATTCCAACGTGGATATGTCGACGGAGTTTTCCAACCTCATCATCGCCGAGCGCGGCTACCAGGCGAACGCCAAGTCGGTAACCACCTTCGATCAGATCGCACAAGACACGATCAACATGATTCGCTAGCCTGACGATTCGCAAGGGCTCCGCCGACGGCGGAGCCTTTTCTATCAACCTTCCTGAGAGCATTCTCACCATTCCCAACTACCTTCGGCCATCCGAATGCACGCCAGATGAGCAGAGCGTCGCAAGCGCTCATCGCCATGACAACAGCTATCGAGAACTCGACCGCACTCACCATCGGAGCACCGGCGGCAGAGAGAAACTGGCAGGCCGTCCAGGCGCTTCCCTGCCGGCTCACGCTGGAGATTCCAATCCCGGGCTTTACGGTTGCGGCTCTGCTGCGCCTGGCTCCGAACGAGGTGATCGACACGCACTGGCTGCAGGGCTCCGACGTTCCCCTGCAAGTAAACGGGAGCCTGATCGGCTGGACGGAGTTCGAGGTGATCGACGATCACCTGGCCGCGAGATTGACCCAGATCAAATGAGCAGACAATCGAATTTCAAAGTGGCAGGCAGCATGAACGATGCGATGCCGCTGCCCTTCGCCATTGCCGGACTCGCCCCGCGCCGAGCGTCAACGCTCGCACGGCGCATCTCCGAGCGACTCCGCGGGCTGATTCAGCCTCTGTTGCGACCTCTGTTTTCCTCGGCCGCAAAGAAGCGCGAGCTGCAGGTGATGGAGATTCAGAACTTCGGCGACAAGCGCTTCGTCGCACTTCTGCGCGTGGGCAGGCGGAAATATCTAATCGGCGGCAGCAGCGGCTCAATCGCTCTGCTCGCCGAGCTTCGCGCCTCGCGCGCCAAGCGCACGAAGGGAGAGGAATGAAACGGCTGCTCGGAGTCGCGATGATGGTCGCGCTGGTGCCGTCTGCGCTCTTCGCGGGACCGCTGCCGTCGATGGCGGAACAGCACTCCGCGATGCCCTTCAATCTTGGAGGCTCCGACGCTCCCTGGACGATCCTCGTACTGCTGACGCTGCTGACGCTGATTCCCACGCTGCTGCTCTCGATGACGCCTTTCGTGCGGCTGCTCGTCGTCTTCCACTTTCTGCGGCAGGCGCTCGGCACGCAGAGCACGCCGACGAATCAGACGCTGATCGGGCTCGCGCTGGTGCTGACTTTCTTCCTTATGCAGCCGGTCGGCATGGCGATTCATCAGCAGGCGATCGTTCCTCTGGAGGCCGGACGCGTTACTCCGCTGGCGGCCGTAGAACTCGGCTCGCGCCCGCTTAAGAGTTTCATGTTGCATTACGTCCGCGAGAAGGATGCAGCGCTCTTCCTGGAACTGGCGAAGGAGCCGCGCCCACGCACGCCGGAGGATCTCTCGATGCGGGTGGTGATGCCGGCTTACGTTCTCTCCGAGCTCAAGGCCGGCTTCCAGATTGGCGCTGTTCTCTTTCTTCCCTTTCTGGTGATCGACATGGTGGTTGCCTCGATAACGACTTCGGTGGGCATGATGCAACTTCCGCCGGTGGTGATCTCGACTCCACTGAAGCTTCTGCTCTTCGTCATGGTCGACGGATGGAATCTGCTGGTCGGCTCGCTGATGCGGAGCTTTGCCTGACGCCATGCCACTGGAACAGGTGATTCAACTCGGACGCTTCACGCTGCAGTCGGCGATTCTATCGGCAGCGCCGCTACTTGCCGTGGTGGTCGTGGTCAGCGTCACCATCAACGTGCTGCAGGTGCTGACCAGCATTCAGGATCAGACTGTCTCAACGGTTCCGCGGTTGCTTGCCACGGCGCTGGGCGCGATGTTTCTGCTGCCGTGGATGCTTCGCCATCTCGCCGCATTCACGGTTCAGCTTCTCTCCGACTTCCGGCCGTTGCTGCGATGAACTCCCTGCCCTCGCTGGACTCGATTCTTGCCGGCGCGCTCTTCATCGGGCTGCGCGTCAGCGGCCTTGTGCTCTTCGCTCCTGGACTGAGCAACCCAGCGGTTCCTGCACGGGTGAAGGCGATGTTTGTGCTGATGATGACGGTTCTGCTGTGGCCGGTCGTTCCTGTGAAGACGCTGGAGAGCTCCGCGATGGGATGGACGGGGGTGGCGCTGAATGAGCTGGCGATCGGAGTCCTGATCGGCCTCATGCTCGGCTTCATCTTCGATGCCGCGCAGTTCGCGGGACAGATCCTGGGCATGCAGATGGGATTCTCGCTGGTCACGATTCTCGATCCGCAGACGCAGGCCGACTCTGCCGTGCTCTCGGTCTTTTACCAGACGATTGTTCTGCTGATCTTCTTCGCGCTCGATGTGCATCACTGGATTCTGCGCGCACTGGTATCGAGTTTTTACTATCTTCCCGCCGGAAGGCCGGCGATCACGCTGGCGCGCGCCGGAGCGCTGCTGCACACCGGAGCGTCGATCTGGCTGCTTGGAGTGCAGATAGCCGCGCCGGCGCTGATTGCAACCGTGACTGCCGATTTTGTCCTCGCCTTTATTGGGAAAGCATCGCCGCAGTTGCCGGTACTTTTTGTCGGTCTCCCGATTAAATCGGTTTTAGGAATGCTGGTATTGATCGCGACCATGTCCGCATGGCCGCACTTTTTTTCGCTCCAGTTCGCGCATGCGATTCGCTGGAGCGAGCAACTGCTTCAGTTGGCAGGGTAGGAACGAGGTTGGCGAACGACAACAAAACCGAGAAAGCAACCGAACACCGGCGGCGCAAGGCGCGCGAGGAGGGCCAGGTTGCACGCTCGCGCGAACTGAGCGCGACGGCGGCGATGCTGGCCGGCGTTCTGGTACTGGTCTCGCAGGCCCCGAACGATCTGCTGCACTGGCGGCGCTTCTTCCAGATGGCGCTCGACCGCGCCGTCACCGACGATCTTTCGATCGCGACTCCGCTCTTTCCGGCGACGGCACAGACGGTCTTTGCATGGGCGTGGAAGCCGCTGGCTTCGGCCTGGGGTGTTGCCTTGCTGGTAATGCTTGCGCAGGGTGGAGTGGTCTTTGCGCCCAAGCTTCTTGCTCCCGACATCGCCAGGATGAATCCCTCGCGGCGGCTGGCACAGATCTTCAGCATCACGACGCTGGTTCAGGTGGCGAAGGCTCTGATTCCGAGCGCGGCAATCATCTTTGTCGCCGTGGGAATCTTCCGCCGCGAGTGGCCCTCGCTGGGAGTTGGCTTGTGGGGCTCGCCACGGCAGATTTCGCTTCATCTCTTTCAGCTCATCTTCGAGGTCTTCTGGAAATCCGCGCTGATTCTGCTGGCATGGGCGGCGGTGGATTACTTCGCCATGCTGCGCAAGTTCGAAGGCGATCTGCGGATGAGCAAGCAGGAGATTCGGGAGGAGATGAAGCAGATGGAGGGCAATCCCGCGACGCGCGGACGCGTCCGCCGTCTGCAGCGGCAGGCGCGGCGAAGCCGCATGATGAAAGCCGCCCGCCGCGCCACGGTGGTCATCACCAATCCCACTCACTTTGCCGTTGCACTGGAGTATCGCAACGAGATGGCCGCGCCGACGGTGGTTGCCAAGGGTCAGAACCTGCTGGCGCAGCAGATCAAGGAACTGGCGCGCTGGGAGGGCATCCCCATCGTTGAGAATCCGCCGTTGGCGCAGAGCCTGTATCGCACCGTCGAGGTCGGCCAGGCGATTCCCGAAGCGCTCTACGCCGCCGTCGCCGAGGTGCTCGCATACGTCTATCGCATGAATGCCGCACAGGCGGCGCGGAGGGCGATCTGATGGCCAACACCAGCACGGCTCAGGCGGCTCCCAAGAGCGCAAACTTCGACTGGATCGTTCCCGCGGCTGCCGTCTCGGTTGTCTTCGTGATGCTGATTCCGCTGCCGGGCTTCATGCTCGACATGCTGCTGACGATCAGCATCACGGCCTCGGTGATAGTGCTGCTGGCGGCGGTTTACATTCTGCGACCGGTGCAGTTCTCGGTCTTTCCCAGCCTGCTTCTGCTGCTCACGCTCTTCCGGCTGGCGCTGAACATCGCCAGTTCGCGGCGCATTCTGCTGCATGGCAACGAGGGAACGGCGGCGGCCGGCAGCGTGATCGCGGCCTTTGGACAGTTCGTCGTCGGCGGCAACTACGTCGTCGGCTTCGTGCTTTTCATCGCGCTGATTGCGATTCAGTTTCTGGTCGTCAGCCATGGCTCGGTGCGCACGGCGGAGGTCACGGCACGCTTCACGCTGGACGCGATGCCGGGAAAACAGATGGCGATCGACGCCGATCTGAACGCCGGACTGATCGACGAGCAGGAGGCGCGCACACGGCGCACGGCGGTGGCGCAGGAGGCGGAGTTCTATGGAGCCATGGACGGCGCGGCACGATTCAGCCAGCGCGACTCGATGGCAACCATTCTGCTTACCGCCATCAACATCGTTGCCGGATTCCTCATCGGCGTCTTTCAGATGGGGATTCCCTTCCGCGATGCGCTGAAGACCTACACGGTGCTCACCGTCGGCGACGGCCTGGTCACGATGATTCCTTCGCTGCTGGTCTCGATCGCCGGCGGGCTCGTGGTGACGCGCTCGTCTTCGCAGAAGTCGCTTGGTGGCGAGATTGGAAACCAGTTGCTGGCGCAGCCGCGCGCGCTCTGGATCGCTGGTGCGGCGATGCTGGCGATGGCGCTGATTCCCGGGATGCCGAAGTTTTCGTTCCTCCTCATGGTCTCCGTCCTGTGGGTGATGGCGTGGAAGATGCAGCGGCTGCCGGCCGAGGCGAAGCCCGCCGCCAAGGGCGCACCTGGAGCGGCGCGTCCGGCGAACGCGCAGGAGAGCCTCGACAGCCTACTTGCGCTTGACGATCTCTCACTCGAGGTCGGCTACGCGCTGGTGGCGCTGGTGGATTCCAACCAGGGAGGACAACTGCTGCCGCGTGTGCGCGCGCTGCGCAAGCACCTGGCGACGCAGCTTGGATTCATCATTCCGAGCGTACACATCACGGACAATCTTCGGCTGAAGCCGCGCGAGTATGTCATCGCGCTGCGCGGCGTGGAAATCGGACGCTCGGAGATGCCGGAGGGCAAGCTGCTGGCGATCAGCAGCGATCCGGAGCCTCCGCGGCTGGCCGGCATCGCGACGAAAGAGCCGGCCTTCGGCGTCCCCGCGCGCTGGATCGCTCCCGAACTGCGCGAGCAGGCGATTGCCAGCGGATATTCGGTGGTCGATCAAACTTCGGTGCTCGCCACTCACGTCTCGGAGCTGATCCGCCAGTATGCGCACGAGCTGCTGACCCGCGCCGAGACCAAGCGGCTGCTGGACCGGCTGAATAACTCGCATCCCAAGCTGCTCGATGAGCTGGTACCGAAGTTGATGACGCTCGGCGAGGTGCAGCGCGTGCTGCAGCAACTGCTGCGCGAGCAGGTCTCGATCCGCGACCTCGGCACGATTCTTGAAACGCTCGTCGAGGCCGCCGCCATTAGCAAGAATCCGGTGGCTCTGGTCGAAGCCTGCCGCCAGGCGCTGGGACGCTCGCTGGTGAAGCCGCTGCTCGATGAGCAGGGCGCGCTGAAGGTCGTCACGCTCGATCCACGCATCGAAGAAGAACTCGCGCAGGCCTTCACGCCGCAGATGCCTGCATCAGGCGCTATGGCGCTGCAGCCGACCTTCATCCGCCGCCTGCTGGAAGGACTGCGCAAGCTGGTGGGCGAAAACGTGGAGGCGGCGACGCCGGTGATTCTCTGCTCGGTGAGCACCCGCTTTCATCTCCGTCGATTGCTTGAACCGTTTCTTCCGAAGATTGTCGTGCTCTCGCACGGCGAGATTCCTGCGCTTACGCCAGTTCACTCCATTGGGAGCCTTAACGCATGAGCACAACAAAATCCAACGCGCTTTCGGCCACGAAGAAAAGCTCTACTGGCTACGCGCCGCCGCCGCTCGATGAAGAGCTTCGAAACCGCCTCCTGATGGAGCAGATGCCACAGGTGCGCTACATTGCGCGGCACATTCACGACCGTCTGCCACAGCACGTTCCGATCGAAGACCTTGTGCACGCAGGCGTGCTGGGATTAATGGATGCGCTGACCAAGTACGACGAGGCACGGCAGGTGCAGTTCAAAACTTATGCCAAGTTTCGGATTCGTGGCGCAATCCTCGACAGCCTGCGCGAGCTCGATTGGGGGCCGCGCGATCTTCGCCGCAAGGCGCGGCTGATCGAGGCCACGGCGGCGCGCCTCTCGCACGAGCTTGGCCGCTCGGCGACCGAGCCGGAGATCGCCGAGGGCCTCGGACTCGATCTTGAATCCTTTCAGCGGCTGCTGGGAGAGCTCGAGGGACTGGATCTTGGCAGCTTTCACATGGAGAACGGCGAGCAGGATGAGGATCTCTGCGAGTATCTGCCGGGAGATCCGGAGGAGAACCCGTTTCTGCTGACGATGAAGTCCGAGATGCGCGCGATGCTGGCACGCGCCATCGGCGAGTTGAACGAGCAGGAGCAGCGCGTGCTCTCGCTCTACTACTACGAAGAGCTCACGATGAAGGAGACCGGAGCGGTGCTGGGAGTCGGCGAGTCGCGCGTCTCGCAGATTCACTCGCTGGCTTTGCTGCGGCTGCGTCAGCGGCTGAAGGCGCTGCTGGGCGAAGAGCAAATGCCAGCGCACCTGGCTGGCCATGCAATGCGCGCCGAATTGGAGGGCTCATGGAAAAAGTGCTGAACCAGGATGAGATCGACGCCATGTTCCGCGCAGCGCTGGGACGCGCTCCAGGAGCGGCTTCGGCACCCATCTTTCAGCCATGCGACTTCAAGCAGGCGGGGCAGATCAAGAAGGATCAGGTGCGGGCGATCGGTAATCTGCATGAAGGCTTCGCGCGCAATCTCACCAACGCCCTCGGCGCATACCTGCGCGTTGTCTTCGAGGTGAACCTGGTCTCGGTGGAGCAGCTTACCTTTCGCGAATTTCTTCAGCGAATCCCGGACCTGGCTTACCTGGCAACCTTCCAGGTGAAGCCGATGGGAGCGACCGCCGTGCTCGATCTGGAGCCTTCGCTGGTTTTTCCTATCATCGATCTGCTGCTCGGCGGCGTGGGCCGCACGTGCGAGCAGGAGCGCGAGATCACGGAGATCGAAGAGAGCATCATCGAGGGAGTTGTGCGCATCCTCTGCGGCGAGTTGCAGACGGCGTGGGCCTCGCTGGACTGCGTATTCGAGTTCGAGGAGCGGGTGCAGCCGACACAACTCCTGCGGCTGATGCCTCCAGGCGATAAGACTCTCTGCCTCAGCTTTGAGATTCACATGCCCGAATCTCACGGCGTGATCAATGTTGCCTTTCCCGCGGTGGCTTCCAACGCGCTGCTGCGGCGGCTCGATCACGATGGCGGATATAACCGGCAGCGAAGTCCCGGAGCGACGCGCGCGCGCATGCGCGACCACGCGCTGAACTTTCCCTTTGAATTTGCGCTCTCGACGCCGCCGGCGCGACATCCCATCCGCGCCCTGGTTGATCTTGCGCCGGGCGATGTGATCACGCTGCCGCTCGGCGCCGGCTCGGCGGTTCAGGGGCTGATCGCCGGACGCACGCTCTATGAAGCCTTTCCAATGCGCGCTGGAAATCTGCGTGCATCGAGAATCAGCGGAATGCTGCCGCCAACCTTGCCGGTGGCGCGCGGCGAGGCGCAGGAGAATTCATGAGCGAGTCTGCACAGCGACGGAGCGAAGAGCTGATCCAGCACTTTGCCGATGCTGCATCGGCGGTGCTCTCGCAGATTAGCGGCGAGACGCTGCAGGCCCGGCCTCTGGAGTTGGAGCCCGCGACCGACGCCGCGACCGTGCTGCAGGTGGAGATCGAAGGATCGCTGGCCGGCACGTGCGAGATCGCGCTTACGGCGGCGATGACCGCGCGCTTTGCCGCGCTGCTCACCGGCGAAGACTCCGAGGCGAGTAGCAACGAGATTGACGGTGAGACACGCGAGGCCGCCATCGAGCTCTTTCAACAGATCTGTGGCAACGCCGCCGATCGCCTGCGGCGCGCCTATGGACCGCTGGAGGTGAGATGCCAGGCCGGCGAGCGATCAGCGACGAGCGAGCTTCGCCGGAAATTCAGCATTACGCGCGGAGTGAGCGAGCTGGCATTTGAGTTCAATCTCGTTCAGCGACGCGCTGGAGCCGAAGAAGAGGCTCAGCCCACGGCTTCCGCAGCTTCGCTGGCGAAGGACTCCGCGGAGAGATCCTCCGGCACCCGCAACCTCGATCTCCTTCTTGATATCGAGCTGGGTGTGAGCCTTCGCTTTGGAAGCCGCCAGATGCTGCTCAAAGAGATCCTCGATCTCTGCTCGGGCTCGCTGGTGGAGCTGGACCAGAGGGTGCAGGATCCGGTCGATCTGTTGATCGACGGCCGGCTGATCGCACAGGGAGAGGTCGTGGTGGTCGGCGGAAACTATGGCCTGCGCATCACCAGGGTCGCCAGCGCGCAGGAGAAGATTGCATGTTTGCCATAGCTCACTCATGGATCGAATCATGAACCTGATTCCCGCAATTCACTGGAAGCGCGAGTGGAGACAACTGCTCCCACGCTGCTCGAACGCGGAGTGCGCGGCAGCCCGGCGGTGGCCGGGAGTTCTGCATCGCGTCTCCGGATTTCGGCTGAACGGAAGCTGGTACTGCGGCGCACATTGCCTGGAAGCCGCGCTGGAAAAGCTGCTGCTGACGCATGTTATTGACGGCCAGCGTCCCGCGCCCAACCGCACGGCAATGCCGCTGGGGCTGATGATGCTCGCTCGCGGGGCGATCAACGATCTGCAACTGCGCGACGCTATCCAACTGCAGCGCAGCACCGGAGCGCGCATCGGCCAGTGCCTGCAGCAGCTCGGCCTTATCTCGGCGGAGGAGATTGCATCGGCGGTCGCAACCCAGTGGGGATGCCCGCTCTTCCCCGCTGAGAGCGTGCAGGCGGGATGTTCGATGCTGGTGCCATTCAGCCTCGTGGAGCGGTATTGCATGTCGCCGGTTCACCTGGTGAGCCAGGGCCGCCGCCTCTTCGTAGCTTTCTCTGAGCGCGTGAATCACAGCCTGCTCATCGCCATCGAGCAGACGCTGGGCTGCACAACCGAGGCCTGCATCGTTCCAGAGACCATGCTGGCGGAGGTGATCGACTACCGCAAGCAGGAGAGCGCCGGCGAGGTCGCCGTGCGACGGCCAGAGAGGATCGCCGAGGTCGTCCGCATGATTCTCAACTACGCACACCAGACGCAGGCCGACGAGATTCGCCTCAACGGCGCCGAGAGCAACGTGTGGGTGCGTTTCCTCTCCCCACGCGCCCACTTTGACCTCGTCTTTGAGGCTGCAGCACCTCACCTCTAAAGTGCGCCGTTCATCCAGCCGATACAACCTGTGAGTCGCTACTATGAATCTTCCACACCGAAACACAGGTTGCAGAGTTATCCCGATCACATCCGGCCGGCGCTTTACGGCAGCGCCGGCGCCGCTGGCCCCATGGTTCCGGCAATCGCTGGATCTCTCAGAACTCACCGCCGCGATTCGCTCAGACCGCGAGCTCGCTTGTCTTGTCACCGAAGCCGCCTGCATCGAGTTCGGATGGAAGTGGCTGAGTCTGGAGGATGCGATTGTCCTGCTGGGCGCAGACCGGCTTAGTGCGATTGCGACAAATCTGCCCGCATATGGCCGCACCTCCGCTCAACTTCGCCGCATCAGCCAGAGCTTTTATCCATGGGAGAACGCAGAATGAGCCAGATTCGCGCACTTATCGTTGACGATTCTTCCGTGATGCGCAAGATCGTAGAGCGCTCGCTGCGACAGGCCGGCCTCGATCTTTCGGTAGTTGAAGCCGGAAATGGCGCCGAGGCTCTTGGCGTGCTCGACGGAAATTCCGTGGACCTTATTCTCAGCGACATCAACATGCCAGTGATGGATGGGTTGGAGTTCGTGCGGCAGTTGCAGGGTATCGAAAGGCTGCGCGGAGTTCCCGTGGTGATGATTACGACCGAGGGCAGCGAGTCCAACGTAGTGCAGGCGCTCTCGCTGGGAGCAAAGGGTTATATTCGCAAACCCTTCACGCCCGACCAGGTGAAGGAACACGTGCTGCCGGTGCTAGGACTATGACAATACATTCACTTTCGCAAAACACTCCTCTGGCGGCCGAATTCGATCGCGACATCTGGACGCCGATTCTTGCACTTTCCACGCGCGAGGTATTTCAGATCATGCTCGGCAGCCGGCTGCAGGCACATGAATCAGCCGGCGAACCCGACAAACGCGAGTTCACCGCGCTGGTGGGACTGGCCGGCAGCATCTGTGGCGTTTTGTGCCTGCGCTGCTCCGACGCGGCGGCACGCAATATGGCGGCAAAGATGCTCGGCATGCCCGCCGAAGAGGTAGGCAGCGACAGCTGGGACGCGCTCGGCGAGATCGCGAACATGATCGCCGGCAACTTTAAGGCAAAGCTCTCCGGAGCCGGCGACCGCTGCATGTTATCCGTGCCCACGGTGATCGTCGGCACAGATTACGCAACACATTCGCTCTCCGGCGGAGAGACGATCGAGGTTGTCTTAGAGTTCGAGGGCCAAGCGCTGTGGGTGACGCTCGAACTTCACGAATAAAATCGCCGCAGCCTTTCTTTAGAACCCTCCAATCTGCGTGGCACTCCGTTTGCTAAATCCAGCAGCGGAGTGCATTTTATGAGCAGCGGCATCTACGCAGCCAGCGCAGGACTTCTCGCACGCACGCAGCAGCTCGACCTGGCGGCCAACAATCTCGCCAACGTCAACACCAGCGGATTCCGCGGCGAACGCGTAAGCTTCCAGACACAGATCATGAACGCCTCGGCCACCGCGGCCAGTCGCGCCGTCAACTCTTTCGGAGTGCTTGGCACGGCGCGCACGGATTTTTCGCAGGGATCATTGCTCCAGACCGGCAACCCGCTCGATCTGGCGATCGAAGGCTCCGGCTTCTTTACGGTGCAGACTCCTGCGGGCGAACAGTACACGCGCAATGGCAGCTTTCATCTCACGCGCGAAGGCGCACTGGTCACCGGGGAGGGCTACACGGTGCTGGGCGAAGATGGCCCGGTTGTCCTTCCCTCGGGCAACGCGGAGATCAGTTCCGCGGGAGTGATCTCCGTCAACGGCGAGATCGCCGGACAGCTCAAACTTGCGGCCTTCGACTCCGACGTTCCGCTCACCGCACTTGGCGGAGCCTATTACTCAGCTCCCACGGCTGCGGCCCAGGCTGCAACCGCGGCAAGCGTGCGGCAAGGGTCGCTGGAAAGCTCGAACGTCAGTCCAATTGCGGGAGCCACCGGACTGATTGAAATTCAGCGCAATGCGGAGATGATGCAGCGCGCGCTCACCGTCCTCCACAACGACTTCAACCGGGTCGCCGCCGAGGACCTTCCGAAAGTTTAGGAGCTCATTATGTTCCGCTCGCTCTACACCGCCGCCAGCGGCATGACCGCACAGCAGACGAACCTGGATAACGTGGCCAACAATCTTTCCAACGCCAACACGGCGGGCTTTCGCAAGCGGAGAGTGCAGTTCCAGGACCTTGTCTACCAGAACGTGATCACGCCCGGCGCGGCGAACACGCAGCAGACGGTCTCGGCTGGATTGCAGATTGGACTCGGCACGCGCACGGCTGCAACGGAGGTTCTGCAATCGCAGGGCGACTTTCAGCAGACGGGAAACCCGCTCGATCTCGCCATTCAGGGCAATGGGTACTTCCAGGTCATGACTCCCAGCGGGCAGACCGCGTACACGCGAGCCGGCAGCTTTCATCTCGACTCGCAGGGAAATATTGTTACTGCCGATGGCGATCCTCTGCAGCCCTCGCTGACCATCCCCGCCGATGCGACCTCCATCACGGTGGGCGCCGACGGAACCGTTTCGATCACGCAGCCGGGACAAACCGCCTCGCAGCAGATCGGACAGATTCAGCTGGCAACCTTTCCAAATCCGGGAGGATTGAACAGCGTCGGCAACAACCTGCTGCTTCCCACCAGTTCCTCGGGCGATGCGATCACCGGCAATCCCGGCGGTTCGGAGGGATTGGGGACGCTGGTGCAGGGCTCGCTCGAACAGTCGAACGTCAACACCGTGGAAGAGTTCATTCAGATGATTCTGGCGCAGCGCTCCTACGAGGCAAACTCGCAGGTCGCCAAGGCCGCAGACCAGATGTTCCAGGAGACCAACCAGCTCGGGAAATAATCATGCGCCGACGCACACTCATATCTGTCGCTTTGCTCGCGCTGCTGGCGCACTCGGCTGCCGCTACAGTACAGGAGCGCGCGGCTGTATGGCTGGCAGAGCAGCTGCACGGCTCTGTTCTGCCCTCGCAATTGCTACGCTGGCCTGCTCTGGCTACTCCCGAAAGCTGCGCCATCGTTCGCGTGCAAACGGCATCCACCGGCTTAACCGCCATCACCCTGCGCTGCTCTGAACTTACACTGCCGCAGCTTGCGCTGGTTGACCTTCGGGCAGCGGCGGCGAGCCTTGGCCGCTCTGCGGCTGCCGCGCCGCTCCGACAGAAAGCTCATCTGGTTCACGCCGGAAGCAGGCTGCGCGCCGAGTTGCGCACGGCGGCCATGCATGTAGAGCTTCCCGTCGTGGCGCTGGAGCCTGGCGAGAGCGGCGAGGAGATTCGCGTGCGCGTCTCCGGCTGCACTCGCGTGCTGCACGCCCGAATCGTGGGAGCGCACGAGGTTGCCATCGTTGGAGTCTAACGTGAAGAAGTCGATCCTGGTTACGCTCGCCTCGCTCGCGCTTCTGCTGGCCCTGCCGGCAGCTGCGGGCACGGGCAAAAAGCCGGTGGCTGACAAGCAGCGCGATTCGCTCGATCAGTACCTGAAGCAGTTGGCCGCACCGGCTGCGCTTGCTTCACCTTCCACCAGCGGCAGCCTCTTTGTCGCCGGTGGAGTTCTTGCCGATCCCTATGCCGACTTCAAGGCTCGCCGAGTCGGAGACACGCTGGCCGTGCAGATCGTCGAATCCACCACCATCTCGCAGAGCGGCAGCCTGGACAGCGAGCGTAACTTCACGCATTCAAGCGCGATTACCGGCGTTGGCGGGCAGACCGTCTCGTATCTCAATCCGCTGCTTGCCGCCAACTCTGCCACCAAGCTCACTGGAACCGGTGCGACAGCCTCGGCGACCTCGCTGAACACGGTGCTCTCGGCGCAGGTGGTTGCCGTGCTGCCCAGCGGCTCGCTGGTGGTCGAGGCCGATCGCCGCATTCTCGCCAACCAGCAGCATGAGGATGTTGTCCTGCGCGGAGTCGTTCGCCCGGCGGATATCTCCAGCGCGAACTTGATCTACTCCTATCAGCTCAGCAATCTTCAGCTCGAGGTGAAGGGCAAGGGAGTGATCAGCGATACCGTGCGGCAGCCGAACATCGTTGTGCGCACGCTGATGAAGCTGCTTGGCTTCTGAGGCCGATGAGATGAAGGCAGCCTGGACCATACTCCTACTGATCGCCACGGCCGTTGCGGAGACTTCCGCTAGCTCGCACTCGGTTCGCATTCGCGAGCTGACCAGCGTTGAAGGCGCGCGGGAGAATTCGCTGATCGGCTATGGACTGGTTGTGGGACTGCACAATACCGGCGACCAGAAGCAGACGGTCTTCACCACGCAGATGCTGGCGAATGTAATGCTGCGCATGGGCATGCAGGTGCCCGCCGGAAACATCACGGTGAAGAATGTAGCCGCGGTCTTCGTCACCGCATCGCTTCCGGCTTTTGCGCGAGCGGGCACGCAGATGGACGTGGTGGTCTCCTCGATCGGAGATGCAAAGTCGCTGGAGGGCGGGACACTGCTGCTCACCTCGCTGCGAGGCGAAGATGGCCAGATCTATGCCACCGCGCAGGGGCCGATCGTCATCGGAGGATACACTGCCACGGGCGCGGGAACTTCAAAGCAACTGAACCATCCCAACGTGGGACGCATTGCCAACGGCGCCATCGCCGAGCGCGAGGTCGCACCCGATCTTCACAACCTCGCCTCAATCTCGCTGCTGCTCCGCGAGGCCGATTTTGGCAACGCGCAGGCCATCGCGGCGCAGATCAATCGCGACTTCGGCGCATCCATCGCAACCGTGACCGACAGCCGGCGCATAATGCTCGCATGTGCCGGCCGCGATGTACCGGCGATGCTGGCCCGCATTCAATCGTTGGCCGTGGAGATTACCGCTCCGACGCGCGTCGTCATCAACGAAAAGACCGGAACCATTGTGATGGGCCGCGATGCGCGGCTGAGCGCGGCCTCGATTCTGCAGGGCTCGCTGGCCATCGAGATCGCCACCACCTTCGAGATCTCGCAGCCCAATCCGTTCAGCAAGCGCGGAGATACCGAGGTGGTGCCCCAGAGCACGGTCGCGGCGAAGGACACGCCGACGCGGCGGCTGGAGCTGCGTGAGGGAGCGAGCGTCGATGAGTTGGTCAACGGACTGCAGACCATCGGCGCCAGCGCTCGCGATGTGGTCGCCATCCTGCAGGCGCTGAAGGCCGCCGGAGCGCTGCAGGCCGAGTTGGAGGTGCTGTGATGAACACTGCTGAAAGTGCGCCCCTCTCCGCGGGCCTGCTCTGCGACCCGCAGGCGCTCGCGGCCAAGCTGCAATCGCAGCGTGCCGGCGCCGGAGCAAAGGAATTTGAGGCAGCTCTCTTCAGCCAGGTGCTGGAGAAGATGGAGAAGAACGCATCGATCCTCGATGACGAAAGCAGCGACGCCGGTCACGACTCCTGGACCGAGCTTGGCGTGCATGCGCTTTCGCAGGGGCTGGCGCAGCATCCTCTGCTTGGAATCGCCGGCATGATCGAACACTCGCTCGGTATCGGCTCCGAGGATAATCCCACGGCGGGAAAAGTGCCCGAAGCAAACTTTTCCGAAGATAAATCTGCCGCGCCGTTAAGGTCACTCAAGTTATCTTCCACCTTGCCGATACATACTTCAGAAAGGACAGAGAAGACACGATGAATGTACGAATCCATAATCAGAGTCCGGCAGAGATCTCCACAGAGGCGAACTCCTCGGCCGGCCGCACGCAGGCGATGGGAGGCGCGTCATCGCAGAGCGCAACTTCGAAGCCAGGCGCCGGAGAGGATACGGCCACGATCAGCAGCGCGACCAGCCAGCTCGCCGGCAATCTTCCGATCCGGCAGGATCGCGTCAACGCGCTGCGCTCACAGATCGAGAGCGGCACCTACACGGTGGACGCTCACGCCGTGGCCAACGCAATGTTGCAGAATTACTTCCGGAGCTGACGATGCCTGCCGATCAGGCAAAACGCGAGCAACTCGACGCGCTGCTTGCAGCGATCTCAGAGGCGATCGAGGCGCTGGTTGCATGGAACGTCGATGCCTTCCAGTCGGCAGTTGAGAAGCAGCAGAAGATCTGCGGACAGCTTGCGCTCGCGTCTCCGCGCTCCTGTGCCGAGGAGCGGGATAAAGCACGCAAGGTGCGCGAGCTGAATCGAGTATATGAGCACCTGCTGCGCCACTCGATTCGCTGGACGCGAACCATGCAGTCGATCCTCGGCGGCGCCGATGGCGGCGCGCTGCGGCGCTCGTCGATGCACTTTCAGGGATAGCCATGTCCGGTCTCACCTCCGATCTGAATGTCTCCGTGCAGTCGCTGCTGGCAGCCACCGAGGCTATGGATGTCACCACGACAAACATTGCGAATGTGAACACGCCGGGCTATGCCCGCCGAACCGTCGTTCTGGAGGAATCTACTCCTGCCGGCGGCGATGGCAGCACCACGGGCGTGGACGTGAAGGCGATCCAGAGCACGCGCGATAGCGTGTTGGATATGAGCATCAACGCGACCACTGCGCAGCAGAACTATAACGACACCATTTCCAACAGCCTGGGATCGGTGCAGACGCTCCTCTCCGATACCGCAACGGGCTCGGTCGGCTCGACGATCGACCAGTTCTTCAGCGCCCTGCAGGAGCTCTCCACCTCGCCCTCGGATTCCTCGCAGCGATCGAACGTGCTGACGGCGGCGCAGAACGTAGCTTCGTCATTCCAGAGCACGGCAGCGTCGATCACGCAGGCGCGGCAACAAGCGGATCAATCCGTGGTGCAGGAGACCAGCCGGGCCAACAGCCTGCTGCAGCAGATTGCGACCACCAACGCGGCCATCGCCACCGCGACCGCCCTTGGCCAGAGCGACAACTCCGACGAGGATCAACTCTCCAGCGAACTCTCGCAGCTTTCGGCGATCATTGACTATCAGACGGTGAGCAGTTCCCAGGGGCTGACGCTGACCACCGATGACGGCACTCCGCTGGTGGTCGGGAGCAAGGCGTACACGCTCACGAATTCGCTCAATTCCAGCGGCTACAACGATGTTCTTGCCGGCGGTGTGGATATCACCGGCAGCATTCAGGGAGGCAGCCTGGGCGGATATCTGCAGATGCGCGACCAGGTGCTCAGCAATCTAGGAGATCAGCTCGATCAGTTCGCCTTTCAGTTTGCGGAGGCGGTGAATAACGTGCAGAGCTCCGGCTACGATCTGAACGGAAATCAGGGAGCGGCGATGTTCGATCCTCCGGACACGGGCAGCGGAGACGCGACCGGCGCCGCGTCATCGATTACAGTGGCGTTGACCAGCGGCTCGCAGATCGCAGCAGCCAGCAGCACAGGCGCGAGCGGAGACAATTCCAATCTGACTGCGATGACGGCGCTGCAGAGCCAGAACATTATTAACGGAAGCACTCCCGACGATGCCTTCGCCAATATGAGCTACTCGATCGGCAATACGATCTCGCAGGCTAAGTCGAATTCCACCGCCGCCGGAAACATCCTCGCACAGTTGCAGAACCAGCAGAGTTCGGTCGAGGGCGTCTCGACCGACGAGGAGTCGGCGAATCTCGTCCTCTACGAGCGCTCCTACCAGGCCGCCGCGAAGGTCATCTCCACCATTGATACGCTCATGGGAAACGCACTGGATATGGGCGTTACGAATCCGGGATACTAAAAGATGCGAGTCAATCCAAACTTCACCGCCGATTTGAGCGGCTACATCGACCAGGCGCAGCAGTCCGTGAACAACGCAACCGAAGAACTGAGCACCGGACGCAGGGTGAATCTTCCTTCCGACGATCCCGCGGCCGAGGCGGAGATGATCGAGGAAAACGCACAACTCTCATCGATCGACGATTACACATCGAGTTCCAATACGCTGACGCAGTCGCTGAATACGGCTGACAGCACACTGAGTTCAGCCGTCACCGCCATGCAGCGCGCGCTGACGCTGGCTACTGAGGCCGGCAACAGCACAATGAACCAGAGCGACCTGAACTCCATCCTCTCCGAAGTCCAGGGGATCCAGGCGCAGATGATCTCGCTGGCCAACACTTCGTTCGCAGGTGAGTATCTCTTCGCCGGGACGGCGGCCGGTTCGCCACCCTATGTGGTGGATGCCGCCAACCCCGATCAGGTCGATTACGTCGGCAACGATCAGCAGAACTCGGTGCAGGTTGGCACGGGGCTTTCCGTGAAAGCCAACCTTCCGGGAAGCAGCATATTTTCGCAGAGCTCGGGCAGCGTATTCGGAGCGTTGCAGTCGCTGATCAGCGCGCTGAAGTCCGGTGACAGCACGGCAATTCAATCGGCCAGCACGCAGATTGGAACGGCGCTGAATGCGCTGGACACTGCGCGGGTCTTCTATGGCAATACGGTCAATCAGCTCACCGATAACGAAAACTTTCTGAGCCAGGAGAAGCTGAATATGACCAGCGAAGAGAACTCTCTCGTCTCGGCAGACACGGCGACGGTCTCAACGGAGCTCAGCCAGTCGCAAACCACGCTGCAGGCCACCGTGATGGCTGCAGCTCAGGTTGAGCAAGAGGCCAATCTGCTGGATTACCTGCACTGAAGACTAAGCCGCGAAGAAATCGGCATAGGGGACAAGAGTGTCGGTAAACCAGAAAAGGAGGGGGGACCCTCCTTTTTCGGCGCTCTCCGCTCACACGACTCATGCCGACCAGCTACAGCCAAGGCCCTCCTCGCTCGTTGTCCCATATACGTTCGCGGCGGGGAGCTCCGGCGGAACCGCCAGCGGCGCTGGCGCCTGCCTGAGCGCGGTCTCTGCTCTGCTCCATGCCTGGCGCAACTCCTCGAAGAACTCGATCTGCCGCTCTACGATGGCGGGTTGAAGCTTAAACTGCGCTTCCAGCAGCTTGGCTCGCACCCAGGAGTAAACCTTCGCTAGTTCGCGGGCCGTCTGCCCACCGTCGGGAAAGTTCAACATCTGCTCCAGTTCCTGCAACACCTCGAATGCGTGGTTGGAGTGCTGCACGCGCTTCTCGATCTGTTGCTCGCGAATGTCCTCGACCACGAGCTTTAGATCCTTGATGAGCACTTCGCAGAGCATAATCGTAATTTCGATGGGCGACATGCCTTCCACGGCCATCGTGCGATAGCTCGCGATTTCGCTGCTGTATGGCATTCTCGCTAGCTCCCCGAATTATTATTGTTGCCCAGCTCCGCGTTGATCTGCGCCCGGGTCTGGCTTAAGGTCTGCAAAGAGATCTCCGCCGAATCGTACTCGGCCGTCAGATTCGTCTGCAGATTGGCAATGTAGTTGTCTTCAAAGTCGGTGATCTGATTTCCGAGATCGGTGTAGGTACCCTGCAGCGTGTTCAGATCCACGGTGAAGGCCCCGTCGGATGGATCGGTCAGTGTCTCAAGCTGGTTCTGCAGCGAGTTAGCAAAGCCGTTCAGCGACGACCCCTGGAAGAAATTCTGAACCTCGGAGAAGTTGTTCTGGATCGCGTTATCCAGGGTGGTGTTGTCGAGGCTCAGAGTGCCATCGTTGTTCATCGTAATACCAAGCCCGCCGAGCGTGGAAAGAGATCCGCCGCCGCTTGCCACGTAGCTGCACGAGCCAAGGAGCATACCCTGTAACGCATCGAGGGCCGAGTCGCCCTCCAACGGTGGAGCGCTGGAACTGCCGTTATATGTGTACTCGGAGTTCACAAAATTGATCGTGGTGTTGTAGTCGTTGACGAATTGAGTGATCGCCGAGGTAATCGCCGTCGTATCGGCAGAGGTCGCGATCGTAACCGTGGAGCCCGGACTGGCGCTGTTGAGATTCAGCGTGACCCCAGGTATTGCGCCCGTGACTGTGTTGCTCGCGCTGCTGATCGGAACGCCGTTGACGCTCAACGATGCATCCACTCCCGCTGCGGCCTGCGCGAACTGCATGGGGTTGGAGGTGCTGGTCGTGATCGAGATATTTCCCGCCGCGCCAGAGCTATTGCTGACCAGCGACAGCCTCGCCCCTGTGTCGTCGGTCACCACGCTGGCCGTGACTCCCAGATTCTGCGCGTTGATGGCGCTGGCCAATTGAGTCAACGTCTCTCCGCCGCCGACAGTAATCGTCGTGACCACACCGCTGCCTACAGCTATAGAGAACGTCCCTGCTGCCAGTCCCGTGCTTGCGCTTGTCATCGGGGTTGTGGAGTACCAGGACGAGGTGCTTGCCAGGCTGTTGACTTGCACTGTGTTTGTCCCGATGGAGGCGCCCGTGCCCGCAGTCGCCGTGACGATATTGCTATCCGTGGAGTTCGTCGTCAACCCTGAGAAGACCCCGGTAGAGCTCCCCAGCGCGCTCAGGTCGTTTTCCAGAGTCGCGACATCGCCTTCAGCGGTCTTTAGGTCCGTCTCCTGACTAGAGATGGTGGACTGCTCATTTTTCCACTCCGTTTCCGGTGCGCGGGCCGCGGTGACAGCGGAGTTCACGGCACTGGTGACGTCGATACCGGTTGAGCTTGCACCGGTGGCTACCTCGAGAATCGAGCTGAGGTCCGTGCCGCTGGAGGTGGGGTTTGAGGCGCCGTTTTCCAGCAGTCCCTGCAGGATTGAGGATGAGAGGCTGGTTGAACTCATTGAGTGCTCCGCTGATTGCGCGTGGGATGCCGCGGTGGCGGACCTCTGCCCACCACCGCGGAGTTACCGATTACTGGAGCAACTTCAGGACGGCCTGCGATGCCTGATTCGCCTGCTGCAGAGCAGAAATTCCGGTCTGCTCCAGGGTGTTGTACTTCGACATGTCGGCGACCGTTTTGCCGATGTCGGCATCGGTGATGCCGCTCTCGGCGCTGGTCAGGTTCTGTATCTGGGTATTCATCACGTTGGTAGCCGCGGTGAGCCGGTTGACTTCGGCGCCGATTGTGCCGCGCTGTGCGGCGACGTTGTTGATTGCCGTTGTGATGGCCGTTAAGGCCGCAGCGGCATCGGTGGTGTTGTTGAGGTCGAGCGCAGCGCCCGAGCCTCCGGCGAGCGTGCCGCCGGCCGTAACCCACGCCAAGCCACCGGCGTTGGTGCCGCCAGCCGAGGCAACCACGGCGTTGCCTCCGAGCCCAGAGGTGGAGGCCGTGATGGTCACGCCGGTCGCCGTGACATCGCTCGCCGTAACCTGGGTGTTTTGGGTCGCGCCGGTCTCATACTCCGTGCCGGCGCCGGACGCGCCGTTGATGGCGTCGGCCAGGTTCTGAAGCGACTGCTGGATCGAGCCGCCGACTGCGACAGTTACTTGGCCAGCGCTTCCGTTTCCGTCGGTCAGCGTGGGGTCACCGGCGGCGACAAACTTGTAGGTGGTGCCGCCGATATCGAAGGTGTCATTCGCCGCCACATTGCTGGTGCCGCCCAGTACGTTGCTGGCGCTGAT
>Ga0326727_10002490_pt1 | contig 62604 bp, 50 predicted proteins | sample MB2enrmetagenome_FD_207643 | JGI IMG/M metagenome (GOLD analysis project Ga0326727, IMG submission 207643) | Lab enriched peat soil microbial communities from McLean, Ithaca, NY, United States - MB29MY | ecosystem: Environmental > Terrestrial > Soil > Wetlands > Peat | place: USA: New York...
CCGATTCCCACATCCCCTCCGCCCCGGCTGCGACTGCTAATCTGACTCAAAATCAAACCCGAAAGGACTTTCCCCACTTCGCCTGACCTTCACTCCTTCAGGCTCATCCTTCGATTGGAAAAGACTCTCGCCTGCCTTGGGGGCTGACGCCGCTGATGCGGCCAGGGGCTAAAGCTGAGGGTTGCACTTCTTGCGCTGGCCGGTGACGGCTCCCCGGCAATCTGCCATACTTTCTACCATGAATCGGATCGGTCTTTTCTGCGCCGCGGCGCTTGCCGCCGGATTCCGCTTCTCCGTAGTGCCTGTGGCTATAACCGCGCAACCAGCGCCTATAGCAAAACCAGAGATGCTGTAACCCGAAGCCGCTGCACTTAAGTCGCCGCGACCCCAAGGAGCGGCAACCTTCAAAAAAGCTGAATAGGGCACGCGTTCTCTGGTTTTGCCGTAAGAAGTAGGCGCAAGGCAATACCACGGTTTCCTGCTCCTCTCGATTGGTTTCTTAAAAATGGGTCTTTCTTCTGCCGACGATGGCCCCACCCTTGTCTCGCCGCGAGACAGCGAATTCCTGCTGGCCGCGGTAGCCGCGCGCACCGCGGATCGCAACGCCGGCATCTTCGGCCCGGATTCGCTGAGTTGGAAGATCAACCGCGAGTCAGCGCTGTTTTTGGGAGCGGGCCGCGCGGCGCTTCTGCAACTGGCGCATCCGTGGGTGGCTGCTGCCCTGGCCCAGCACTCGACCGTTCTAAACCGGCCGATTGCGCGCTTCCACAGCACCTTCCGCATTGTCTTCACCATGATCTTCGGGTCGCTCGATCAGGCGCTGGCCGCGGCGCGCCACTTGTATGCTCTGCACGCGCAGATTCGCGGCGAGCTCCCGGCAGATGTTGCCCGGTGGAAGCGCGGCTCGCGCTACGAGGCCAACGAGATTGGGGCGCTGCGCTGGGTCTTCGCGACACTCGTGGAAAGCGCCGTGCTGGCCTGCGATTGCGTGCTGCTTGCACTGACCGTGGTCGAGCGTGAGCAGTATTACGCGGAGTGCAGGATGCTGGCCGGGCTCTTTGGACTTCCCGCATCGGCGCTACCTGAGAACTGGGAGGCCTTTGCAGCGTACAACCGGGCGATGCAGTCGTCTGGTGAGCTGGGCGTGAGCGATGCGGCGCGCGCCATGGCGCACAACCTGCTGGCAGGCGCAGACTCGTGGCTCCGTCCGCCGCATTGGTATCGTGCGTTGACCACAGAGTGGTTGCCGCAACGCTTCCGCGGCGAGTTCGCGCTGGATTTCGGCGTGGCAGAGCAGCGAGCCGCCGTGCGCGCGAAACACCGCTTGCCGGGAATCTACCGCGGGTTGCCGCCATTCCTTCGATTCACCGGTCCATGGCATGAGGCGCAGGCGCGGCTGGCCGGACGGCACGCGAGCGCGCTCGCCCGCTGGAGCAACCGCTTCTGGATTGGCCAGCCATTGCTGCCGTTCTCCGAAGGAATTCCTTTGCGCGGCAGACGCTCATGGTCGACAATAGCCAAATGAAGCCGCTCAGAGTTTTTGCTGTTGCATTGCTCGTCTTTTGCCTGGCGCTGCCTACACTCCACGCTCTCAATAAGCAACAGCCCGGCGTCTTTCACGCGCGCCGCGTGGCGCTGGCCGGCAAGTTGCAGGGCGGCGTGGCCGTGCTATTCGCCGCGGAAGAGTCTCAGCTGGACTTCATGCCCTACCGGCAGGATTCGGATTTCTATTACCTGACAGGCTGGACGGAGCCGGGAGCGGCGCTGCTGGTTGTCGGCGATGCTCCGCAGGCGGCCTCGCCGCGCTCCTACAAGGAAATTCTGTTTCTGCCGGCGCGCAACCTGCGCATGGAAACCTATACCGGCGCAAAGATGGACGCGTCGACGCCGGGAGTGACGGAAGCCGTGGGCGTAGACGCCGTGGAACCCATGACGGAGCTACCCGCGGAGTTAAGTCGGCTGATGGCCGCCGACCGGACGCTCGCAAGGAATGTATGGACGCAACCTGGATCGGCCGCGGCCACGGCGCTGCTGGGCTTTACCGCGGTCACGCTGGGGGAGGGAACGGCGCCTCAGCCACTCGACGTGACCAGCTTGACCATGCCGCTGCGCCAGATCAAAGACGATGGCGAAATCGAGCTGATCAAGAAAGCGTCGACGGCATCGATGCTGGCGCAGCGCGTGATGATGCAGTGGTGGGTAAAGCCGGGCATGACGGAGCGTGCCGTCGCCGGCGCCATGACCGCCGTGTGGATGGAGAACGGATGCGAGCGGCCCAGCTATGCACCCATCGTGGGATCGGGAATCAACTCGACCACGCTGCACTACTCGGCCAACGACCGCACCATGCAGGACGGCGACATTCTACTGGTGGACGCGGCCTGCGAGTATTCCATGTACGCTGCCGACATTACGCGTACCGTTCCGGTGAACGGCCATTTCACGCCGCGGCAGCGCGAAATTTACTTGATTGTGCTGGGCGCGCAGCAGGCGGCGATCAAGGCTTTTGTGCCCGGTAAATCGACCATCAACGACCGCGACCGCAAGGACCCGAACTCGCTCGACAATGCGGCCTACAACTACATCAATACGCACGGAAAAGACCTGCACGGCCAGCCGCTGGGCAAGTATTGGCTGCATGGGCTGGGGCACATGATGGGGATCGACGTGCACGACCCGGCCAACTACCCTGTCGCGCTGAAGCCGGGGATGGTCTTCACCATCGAGCCAGGCGTGTACATTCCCGAAGAGAACCTGGGCGTGCGCATCGAGTGCGACTTCCTGGTGAACGCGGATGGAACCTTGACCGATCTCGATGCCGCGCTGCCGCACACGCCGGATGAGGTCGAAGCGGCGATGCGGGTCAAATAAGGGTGCATATGGACCCCCGCGATGAGATGGATTCCGAGCAACTGGATACGCTGAACCGCGCCTTCAGCGAGCAACTGCTGGCATGCCTTGACGAGTGCGCGCGCGGCCGGCGGGGTTTGTTCTCAGAGTACGTGAGCGAGGACGGTGAGGAACACCCGTGGCCCGAGGCGGCGTGCTTGCGCGCGTTGGCGGTTGCTTTGCAGAGCGTTCTGGCGCAGCAGGAAGAGCGCAACGCGCTGTGCGATGAGTTCCTTGATCTGTGCACCATTCACGGCGAAAGTCACCCTGGCGAACGCAAGCTGGCGCGCTTGTTTCTTCAGCGCATCGAGCGTAGCGAGGTGGGCACGCCGACCGAAGAGGAAAGAAAACCGTGGTGACGCTGCGCGCATTTCTCGCCGCGTGCCCCACCCCGGGGTCCCCGCGGACAGGTCCTCGTCCGTGGGGTGGCCCTCCGGCGCGTTTCTGTTTTTGCGCCCACAACACCGAAAGCGGCCAGAGGTTGCCTGCGGGAGCCGTGGCTTGGTGGGACAAAGCTACAAGTGGTGACACTTGTTAAATATGTCCCACTAGACTAGAATAGTGTCACCAGGCGAGAGGAGGGACAAATGGAACTACAGGCGCGGGTGCACTTGGGCGAGAAAGGACGGATCGTAATTCCTGCCGGGATACGGGAAGCGATGGGAATTCGCGTGGGCGATTCCCTTGAGATGCGTTTCGAAGATTACGAATTGCGCGTATCGACGCGGCGGGCGAGGATTCGGCGTGCGCACGAGTGGGCGCGGAAAGTCATTCCGCCAGGCGTATCGCTGGCCGACGAGCTAAGCGCGGAACGTCGCGAGGCGGCGAAAAATGAATGACGGACGCTGACGATACCTTCGAAAGTATGAAAGTGGAAATCTGACAAGGGGTGGGAATATGGGACTTCAGACTCGGACGCTGGTCGGCGCGAAGGGCCGGATCGTGATTCCGATTGAGATCCGCGAAGCGCTCGGAATCGACGAGGGCGATAAGGTGACCCTCCAGGTGGAAGACCACGAATTGCGTATCTCAACTATAAGAGGGCGTATTCGTCGCGCACAGGAGCGGGCAGCAAAATACGTGAAGCCGGGAACTCTGGTTTCGGATGAGCTGAGCGCGGAACGGCGCGAGGCGGCAAAGCATGAATGAGGTAGTGCTGGATGCCTCTGCCATTCTCGCCATCGTGTTTCAGGAACGAGGCGGGGAGAAACTGACGGCTGAAATCCTGCAAGATGCAGTGATCAGCACGGTCAACTTGACCGAAGTACAGTCCAAGCTCATCAAGAAAGGATACCTACCTGAGGAAGCCTGGGAGGACGCTTTTTCACTTATCAATTCGGCAGAACCGTTTACCAACGAGCAGGCCAGGATTGCCGGCGATCTGATAACAAAGACCGAGAAATATGGGCTGTCGCTCGGCGATCGCTCCTGCCTGGCGCTGGCCATGGCGCTCAAGGCGCCGGTCTACACCACCGAACAGGCCTGGCGCAACCTGAAGCTGGGAGTTCCGATCCACGTGATCCGGTAGACCAAGCAGCGTATGGGTGAGCAAGAACAACAAAGGCCGGAGCGCTCGCCCCGGCCTTTATCTAACCCCGCAAACTTCGCTAACCCTGTATGTCGAACTGCTCGGGTTGGAGCGTCGGGTCGCTCTTGACCAGAACGTTTTTGCCGGTCAGCTCTTCGAACTCAGTGAGCCAGCGGTTGCCGTTCGACTTGAGCACCTTCACCGTATCGGGATGGACGCGCAGCATCACGTCGGCACTCTCGAAGTGCTTCCGCATCTTGCGCATCTCGATGTAAATCTCGTTGCAGACGGTGGTGGGACTCTTCACCATGCCCGTGGCCTGGCAGGTGGGGCAGGGAACAGACAGGGTCCGCTCCAGTGACTGCTTGACACGCTTGCGCGTGATGGCGACCAACCCAAAATCGTTAAACTGCAGCACCTTGGTCGGAGCGCGATCTGCCTTGAGCGCTTCTTCCAGTGCGGCGAGAACCTTGAAGCGGTTCTTGCGCTCGTCCATGTCGATAAAGTCGATCACGATAATGCCGCCCAGGTCGCGCAGGCGAATCTGGCGGACAATCTCCGGCACCGCGTCGAGGTTGGTTTTGACGATGGTGTCCTCAAGCCGCGCCGACTTTCCCACGTACTTGCCGGTGTTGATGTCGATGGCTACCAGCGCCTCGGTCTGGTTGATGACGATCGAACCGCCACTCTTGAGCCAGACCTTGGAGCGCAAGGCTTTCGAAATCTCATCCTGAATGCCGAAGTGTTCGAAGAGCGGCGTCTCCTTGGTGTAGAGCTTGACGCGCCGCACCAGCGCAGGCGAAAAGCGGTTGAGGAAGCGCACGATGCGTTCGTAGTCGGCCTCGGAGTCGACCCAGATATTGGAGAAGTTGGAACTGACCTGGTCGCGCAGGATGCGCTCGATGAGCGACAGGTCGTGGTAGATGAGGGCCGGCGACTTGGAGGATTCCGAGCGCTGCTTGATCTCATTCCAAAGATTCATGAGGAAGCGCAGGTCGGCACGGAGTTCTTCTTCCGATGCGCCTTCCGCGGCGGTCCGCACAATCAAGCCGCCCGGGGCCTCCCCGCGCTCCTGCAGGAGAATCCGCTTCAGACGATGGCGCTCCTCGTCGGACGCGATCTTGCGGCTGACGCCGACGTGCGTGACGGTGGGCATGAAGACCAGGAAGCGGCCGGGCAGGGCGATGTGGCTGGTGATGCGCGCACCCTTTTTGGCGATTGGCTCCTTGGCGATCTGCACCAGAATCTCCTGGCCGGACTTCAAGAGGTCGGAGATGATGGGCAGGTCGGACGTCTGTGCCGTGCGGCGTGCGGGTCCGCGCCGATTGCCCTGGACGCCACGGCCACGCTGCGAGCGGCCGCCCCGATCGTCTCGATCGCGGCGCGCGCGTCCGGGGGCAGGCTGGGTTGCGGTCGCGGCTTCCGCTTCCTCCTCCGCAGTTTCGAATTCTTCCTCGACGCCCTTTTCGTCAAAGTTCAACTGGATGCGGTGATCGAGATGCGCTTCTTGCAGCATCTCGCCCAGGTCGCCGGAGCGAAGGTGGGTGGGAATCGTCTCTTCCTCGTAATCGTCGAGGTCGTGCACATCGGGTTTGTGGCGGCGCGGATGGAGCGCGGCGTCAAGCTCCTCGCCTTCGATAACCTCTTCCTCAACGAGGCCGGCGCCGGGAGCATAGGTGGAAGCGGAAGTGGCCTTTTCGGAACCAGCGGCTGGAGCGCTCTCCTTCTTCTTCTTACCGAAGCCGAAGAGCCGGAAGCCTGTGGGAGAGGAGGGGTCGATGCGGTGCGAAGCGGATGCGTCCGCGTCCTCGTCGTCAGGCAGAGTGGGCTTGTCCTGCTCGGCGTCGGCCACGAGGTCTCCTTCGGAATTTTCCAGCGCGGAAGATTCTTCCTCTGAGAGCGGCTCGATGGAGTCCGGCGCAAGTTCATCCTCCTCGAATTCGATAGAAGTCTCCGGGTGCGTCGCCGCCTCAATTTCCTGACGCGAGGGAGGCAAATCCTCCAGCATCTCCTCAAGGGTTTCTTCCTGGGGAAATTCGCTGACCGGCTCGGCGGATAAGGCGGATTCCTCAGGCGAACCCGCTTGCGGCTCCTCGCTCGATTCGACCTCGGGCTCGGGCTGGCGAGAGCGATGCCGGGAGAGCGATTCTCCGGGCAAAAGACCGCTGCCATCCCATTCAATAGGCGCTTCAATCAGCGTGGACGGCTTGAAGGTCGAGGCCGGTCGGGCTGGAGCGGACTGCTGCGGCGCAGGCGTCTCGCTTTCCGCTGCAGGCGCGCCATACTTTGAAAGCGATTCGCCGGGAAGCACAAAAGCCGCTGGAGCCTGATGCCCGCGCGGCGCCGCCTGGGCTACGGGTATCTCGGCAGCATAATTCTCCGGGGCGAGCTCGGATTCGACGGCCGGTTCCTCGGCAGTCTCAGCAACCGGCTCAACTTCGGCCGGAGTCTCAACCGGAGAGCCGGGCTCACGGCCTCCGCGGCGGCGCCGCCGGCCACGCCAGCGCCTTGCTCCTGCCTCTTCTGCCTCCTGCGGCGTCTCGGTCTGTCCAGGGAATTTAGGGACGAGTGAGACTGTTTCCGCAGACGCGGATTCTTCGGCCGGGCGGCGATCAGCGATCTGGCGTTCCGGGCGCGCCTCCTGTCTCGATTCTGCTCGTTGGCCCGGACGAGGACCGCGTTCGTCCTGTCGTTCGCCGTTGCCGCCGGTTCCATGGGGGTGACGGACCTCGCGAGGTGCTTGCCCGGTCGACGCAGCCTTCTCCAGTTCGTCCGTCTCCTCCTGGTCTTCCAGCTCGATGAAGTCGGTTACGTAAAGGAACGCATCGCGCTCCAGGCCCAGGTCGACAAACGCCGACTGCATGCCGGGCAAAACGCGTGTTACGCGGCCGTTGTAAATGGATCCTGCGAGGGTGTACTCGTTTTCGCGTTCGTAATAGATTTCCGCGAGTTGATCGTCTTCTAGAATCGCGAGCCGCGTCTCATGCGGCGTGCTGGAAATGCAAATCTCTTTTGCCATCGTACCTCTCCGTCCGGCAGCTCATGGCTGCCGGTACCCACGGCAAGGTTGGATGGAAGCGCGCTAAAACGGCAGGGGAGGGGTCGGATGAATCACCTGAGTGACGCCTGAGGAGCGGCCTCCGCGCGGCTGCTTGCCTTAATGGCGGCGAACCATGGCAGACAAACAAAACAAGAAGCCGAACGCGCTGTTGGTTGCGGCGATCCGACCGCGGAAAGTTGGTGGACACCCGATCCGGGGCTCCCTCGCGATCTATGCAACTTGCAAGCGGACGGTTATCCCGTCTCTGCGTGCTCATAAACCCAGTCCTGCCTGGCGCGATCCATCGGGACCATGCCGGCGAAATGCTTGAAAATCCTACTCTTGTGGCAGAATCAATCCCAAATTGCTCCAGACAGACACAAGAGCCAAACTTGCTGGACGACATCTCGACCGGTTGGCTCGAGATGCGTCAGTTGACGAACCGGCGCATGCGGACATTCATCGCCACACCCAGCGCCAGAAACGTGAACAGCACCGAAGATCCGCCGTAACTCATTAAAGGTAAAGGGATTCCGGTGACGGGCATATACCCGATGACCATGCCTACATTGACCGCGATCTGAAAGGTCAACACAGCCACGATTCCCATGATAATGAGTGAACCGGGCAGGTCGGCGGCTGTTTGTGCGTTCTGAATCAAACGCATCAATATAAAGAAGTATAGCAGCAGGACAAAAAAAGCGCCCACAAAGCCGTGTTCCTCGCTGAAAGCCGCGAAGATAAAGTCCGTATACGGAATGGGCAGGAAATAGTTCTGGGTTTGCGTGCCCTTTTCGTTTCCTTTGCCCCAGATGCCGCCTGAACCGACCGCGATCTCCGACTGCAGCACTTGGTACCCTTTGCCCCGCGGGTCGTTTCCGGGGTTGATGAAGCTGGTGAGCCGATCCTTCTGATAGCTCTTGAGGAACTTGCCGCTGGACCAGACGCCGCCCACCAGAATCACGCCTGTCACGAGCAGGATCAGGCCCTGGCGCACATTGATGCCGCCCAAAAACAATCCGGCGACGAGTATGGGCGTGTAGCACAGCATAGTTCCCAGGTCCGGCTGTTTCATCACAAGCAGCATCGGGATGCCCACCAGCGCAAAAGCCTTGAAAATCTCCTTCCACGTCACGCTGCGCCCGCCCAGATTGGCAAAGTAGCGGGCCACCATGAGTATCAGCACCAGCTTCACGTACTCAGACGGCTGCACCAGCATAGGGCCTAGCTTGATCCAGCGGCGCCCGCCGAGCGCGTTGTGACCAAGTGGCGAAAGCACCGCAGCCAAGGCCAGGAGGCCGACGCCGTAGGCCCAGGGTGCCCAGTCGAGAACGCGATGGTAATCGATTTTTGAAATGATGAACATGGCGACCACCCCGGCCGCCACCCAGAAGATCTGTCTCGTCCCGAAGCTGGCGAACTTGGTATGCACAGTGGACGAGTGAACCTCAACCACCGAGACGGCGCAGAGCAGAAGCAGCAGCCCCAGCAGGGCCCAGTCGAAGTCGCGAAAAGTAAGCATGCGGCGCATGGCGGCTAGGGTTCCTTCCGCCGCGCCGGCAATGCCGCAACTGCCTGCGATGGACTCGCGGCGCGAGACCCCGCTGCCGGTTGAAGAGCAGGATTCGAACCTTGCCTGGCAGCAGGTTTCGCGGCTGGAGCGTTCGCAGCCACAACCTGTCCGTTTGCGACAAAGAAATGTCCACCCTGAATGTGCGCGGCTACAGAATTCTTTGCCCCAGACGGGGAGCCTGGCACGGACCAGACGGCCCCAACCTCGACAGGCTGCGTGGCCTTCGGCGGTGGCAGGTTGTTCGCCAGGCGCCGCTTCTTATCTACGTACGCCTCCACCACTTTGGCTCCGATGCGCGCGGGGTAGTAGCTGAACTGTCCCTGCTGCCAAAGCACCGCTACGACAAGCTCAGGATTGCGGCGCGGAACGAGACCCACAAACCAGACGTTGGGATATGTGCTTTTTCCCTTGCCGGTTTTTTCCAGCGCTTCGTGACTCATCTGCTGGGCGGTCCCGGTCTTGCCGGCAAAATCGATGCCTTCAAGGTGCGATGAACCTGCGGTGTGGTACAACCCCGGCTCCGTCACCTCGGCCATGCCGTCGGTGATGATCGTCCAGTTCTCAGGATCGATAGGAACATACGTATCGCCCGAGCCCGGAAAGCTATCCAGCAGCGACTTGCGGAAATCGGCTGGAAGCTGGTCGGGAAACACAACGTGCGGCCGCACCAGATGCCCACCCGAAGCAATGCCGCCGATGATGCGCGCCAGTTGTAACGGTGTGGCTTCAACTGCGCCCTGCCCGATGGCCACGTCGAGGGTTTCGTCGGGATACCAGCGATGGTGGAAGTTCTTGATCAACCAGTCCGGCGAAGGCATCAGCCCGGCCTGTTCTCCCGGGAGGTCGATTCCCGTCTTCTGGCCATAACCGAATTCGTCAGCGTACTTCACGATGCGATCGATGCCGAGCTTATCGCCGAGCATGTAGAAAAATGTGTCGCAGGAATACGGAATCGCGTTGTAAATATCCACCGCGCCATGTTTTTCGTCGCAGTGGTGATAGTACCCATAGGGGCCCCACCCGCCATTGCAGACGATATGCATGTTCTGTGCGACGCCTTCCTGCAGGCCAGCCACCGACATGAGGATCTTGAATGTGGAACCGGGGGCAAGCTGAGCCTGGATGGCCTTGTTCATCAGCGGGTGGTCGGGGTCGGTGACGAGCTTGTTCCAGTCGGAGCGATCGATTTTGACGGCAAAATCGTTGGGGTCGAAACTGGGCCGCGACACAAGGGCCAGAATTTCGCCGTTGCGCGGGTCCATGGCCACGATGGCGCCGGTGCGGTCGCCCATAGCGAGTTCCGCGGCGCGCTGCAGGTCGTTATCGATAGTGAGCTTCAGATCCTGGCCAGGGGTGGCGTGTTCGATCCCGAAGTAACCCACCTCGCGGCCATGACTGTCTACAATCACTTCTCGGGAACCGTCCTGACCGCGCAGCAGTTCGTCGTAAGTCTCCTCGACGCCGGCCTTGCCCACTACATCGCCCGGCTCATAGTAGGCGAAACGCGGATTATTGAGATCGTCCTCGCTGACCTCTCCCACGTAGCCGATCAGATGCGCGGCAAAACCGTCGCGTGGATAAAGCCGCCGCTCCTCGTCGATGGTTTCCAACTCGGGCAACTCATTGCGGTGCGCCTCGATAAACGCCTGTTCGTCGGCGGTCACGTCCAGCTTGATAGGGATCGGCTGGTAGCCAGGCTCGGACCGATAACGGTGCAGCGTGGCGCGTAACTGATCCAGATCGAGATTGAGGCCGCGCGCAATCAACGGCAGATCTGCGTCCACATTATGATTTTGCTCGCGAACCAGAAAACAGGAGACGGAAGGGTAGTCGTCGACAACGATGCGGTTTTCGCGGTCGAAGAGCTTGCCGCGCGGGGCCAGGATGGGCTCTTTGCGGATGCGGTTCTGCTCGGCCAGTACGCGGTAGTTTTGCATGTTCAGCACTTGCAGGCGCCACAATCCAGCAACCAGCCCCAGCATCATGAAGAGAATGCCGTACTGCACCACCGTCAACTTAAACGGGGAGAGTTTTTCGCCGCGATTGCTGCTTACATTCATCCCTTTATGTCTTAGACTACCTCTAATTCAATTACGCTGATCGACAATTCAATCGCTCCTCAGTCTCTTAGTCCCTCAGTTCCTTAGTCCCTAGTCTTTCACTCCCTGATTTGCAGACGGTCCAGCACAGGAAACAGCACCAGCGCGATCAGTGAGTTGCCCACAGCACGCAACAACTCCGTGAGCCAACTCCACTCCAGCGCCAGACCCAGCAGGAATCGGCTGACGAAGAGATAAATCGCGCTGGAGAGTAGCGAAAGCGAAAAGGTGAGAAGCAGGCGAACAATTTGATTTTCGACTTCGATGCGAACCCCCACCGACGCAGCCAGAAAACCGACAGCGGTCTTGGCGATCCCGTTGATGCCGATAGCGTGATGTGTGAGCGCATCCTCAAACAGCCCCATCGCCGCTCCCATGATGGTGCCCTGAATGGGATTGCGGCGGCCCAGAGCGAAGTAGACGGTGACCACAAACGGCAGGTCGAACCAGTCGTAAGGGCTGGTCACTCGCGGCAGCCACGCCTGCAACACCAGCGAAGCGAGCGGAACCAGTGCGTAGACCAGCAGCGGGTAGCGGTGGATCTCCATATCGCGCCGGAAGTCGGCGCCGAGCAAAGGCCTCACTATGGGTTCCTCCGCGGTGTCTTTTGCGGGGCGGAATTCTCTGCGGGCTTGGCCGTAGTCCTGCTGCCTGGTGCGGCAGGCGCTGCAGGTGGGCTCTTAGGCTTGGGTTCGGGCGTGGAGTCTGCGCTCGGTTCCGATCCGGCAGGCGCAGCCGCGCCGGGCGAAAACTCATCTGGTTTCAGCGGCTGCGGCGGCCGCGTGGCGGGATTCGGATTGCTGGTATCGTGCAACGGCTGCTGGTCGGCAGGAAGGTTGGGATCGATCAGGCCGGGGAGCTTCTCGGCCATGATCTCCGAGGCCTTCACCTGGTCCCTGATGGCGGGAGTCACGTCGGTTTCGAGCGTATTGCTGACGGCTATGTCCTTTTGCTGGTCAGGCGGGAAGCGCGGTTCTGTGGAGGTAATGACCAGCACCTCGTCGAGGCGGTTGAGATGCGCGGCCGGCTTCAAGAGGACGTCGACCAGCCCGTCGCGATCCGGATCGCGTTCCACTTTCTCTACCACGCCAACCGGCAGCCCGCGCGGAAAAATCATGTCGCCACCCGCTGTGAGCACATTTTCTCCGGGCTTGATGCGCTGATCGGTCGCGACACCGACGACCTCCAGCCGGCCCGATGCGTCGCCCTTCAAAATGCCGCGGATGCGCGTAGTTTCAAGAATCACGCCCGCGCCGCTCGTCGGGTCGTTGACGGCCAGCACCTGCGCGCTATGGGGAAAGACGTCTCGCACCTTGCCCACGATGCCGTCCGCGGTAATCACCGCCATATCCGGCTTGAGGCCGTCGTGCGCGCCCTTGTCGATATAAAAAACGTGTGAGCGGTCGCTGCCGCTGGAGCCGTAGGCCTGCGCGGCTACGGTGCTATAGATGTACTTTTGCTGGAAGCCGAGTAGCGCCTGCAGCCGCTGACCCTGGCGGGCATCTTCAAGCAGCGCGGCCTGTTCAAGCCGCAGGCGGCCGATCTCCTTTTGCAGATCTTGGTTCTGCCGGCGCACGTGCGTCAGGTCGATATAGTTGGTCCACGTGCCCACAATGCTGAGCTTGGTCCAGTGGATCATGCGCTCCGGCGGCGCAATGATCGCATTGGCCCAAAGGCGGATCAGCCGCACGCTGCTCGGATCGTCAGCGTCCAGAGTGCTGCGCCCGTTGCTGGTGCGGCGCACCTGCACTGCCAGCCCGGCGATCTGCGCCATCAGGATGGCCAGCAGCACCACGAGGTTTCGATAGCGGACGAAAAACGATTCCATAAAACAAGGTGTTAGGTGTCAGGTTTCGGAGTCAGTGACAGGAGCCGGCAAGAGCGAACAGCCACGCAGCTTTCTGATCCCTGATCCCTGAAACCTGATCCCTGCTTTAATCGATCTTGATCTTGCGCAGCAGGCGGAAGTCCGAGAGCATCTTGCCCGTGCCTAGCACCACGGATGCCAGGGGGTCGTCCGCGACCGAGACGGGCAGCCCGGTCTCCTCGCGAATGCGCTTGTCGAGATTCTTCAACAGGGCGCCGCCGCCGGTAAGCACAATGCCGCGATCGGAGATATCGGCAGACAGTTCGGGCGGCGTCCGCTCCAGCGCCACACGAATCGCATTCATGATGACGGCGATGCACTCGCCCAGCGACTCGCGAATTTCGCTGTCGTCGATGGTGATTGTCTTGGGTACGCCCTCAATCAGGTTGCGTCCCTTGATCTCCATGCTCAAAGGCTTGTCCAGCGGAAAAGCGGAGCCGATCTCGATCTTTATGTGCTCGGCCGTCCGCTCGCCGATCAGCAGGTTGTACTTGCGCTTGAGATAGTTGGTAATGGCCTCATCCATTTGGTTGCCGGCCATGCGCACGGAGCGCGAGTAGACGATGCCGCTCAACGAAATCACCGCGATGTCCGTGGTGCCGCCGCCGATGTCCACCACCATGTTGCCCGAGGGCTCGGTAATCGGCAGCCCCGCGCCGATGGCCGCCACCATGGCCTGCTCCACGAGATATACTTCGCTGGCCTTGGCGCGGTAAGCCGAATCCTCGACCGCGCGCTTCTCCACTTGTGTAATTTCAGAGGGCACGCCGATCACGATCCGAGGATGCACCAGCATCTTGCGGTTGTGCGCCTTCTGGATGAAGTAGTTCAGCATTTTTTCCGTGACTTTGAAGTCGGCGATGACGCCGTCCTTCATCGGCTTGATGGCCACAATGTTGCCGGGCGTGCGCCCCAGCATATCTTTGGCCTCTTTGCCCACGGCCTCCACTTCGCCGGTATTTTTATTGATGGCCACAATGGAGGGTTCATTCACGACGATGCCCTTACCTGCCGCGTAAACCAAAGTGTTGGCGGTGCCCAGATCGATGGCGAGATCGCTGGAAAACATGCTGAAGAGCGAGCGAAGCCCGCGGGACCGCGAGGAGCGCGAAGGGTAGCCGTTCATTGACATAGAGAAACTGAATCGACCTCAAAAAGCCTTAAAAATTGGACTGGCCTCAATGCCTATTGTACGGCCAGTGGGCCTTCGCCGCACTGCAGGCTGGGTACAGCGGTAACCTGAAGGCGAAATGGGCCGCCGGAGCGGCAAACCGGAGCCTGCAACCGCCCATCCCGGCTTGCGATGCTAGCCGAAACCGTCCCTCAAGGCGTAGGCTGTTGGGCGGATTCAATTGCGGTGGGCAAGCGGTTGCCAGTGCCGAAAAGGCTTGGCGGCCACGGTTTACTGACCCCTGAACTCTGTTCACTGATCTCTGTCTGATCGAGGCTCTCATGACCTATCCCACGGTTCACAACCTGATTGGCGGCCAGTGGCTTCCGGCCGCGAGCGGCAAGACGATGCTGAACCTGAACCCCGCCGACCACTCCGACGTGGTGGGCGCATTTCCTTCCTCGCACGCTGAGGATGTGGCGCTGGCCGTGGCCGCAGCGAAAAAAGCCTTCGCAACCTGGCGGCTGGTTCCTGCGCCCAAACGGGCTGAGGTGCTGCTTCGTACCGGCGCGATCCTCGTCCAAAACAAGGAAAAATACGCTCGCGATATGACGCGCGAGATGGGCAAAGTGCTGGCTGAGACGCGCGGCGACGTGCAGGAGGCCATCGACGAGGCCTTTTATGTGGCCGGCGAAGGGCGGCGGCAGTTCGGCGTCACCACGCCTTCGGAGCTGCCGGACAAGTTTGCCATGAGCGTGCGCATGCCGGTCGGCGTCGTCGGCCTCATCACGCCGTGGAACTTTCCCATGGCCATCCCCAGTTGGAAGCTCTTTCCCGCGCTCGTTGCCGGCAACACCTGCGTCATCAAGCCAGCCACCGACACGCCGCTCTCGACCTACAATCTGGTCCAGGCACTCGTCGACGCGGGCCTGCCGCCCGGTGTGGTCAACATCGTCTGCGGCACCGGCTCGGCGGCCGGGGCGGCGCTGGTCGAGCACCTCGATGTGCGCGCCATCAGCTTCACCGGCTCCAGCGCGGTGGGCTCGCTGGTCGCGCAGCGCGCCGCCGTCAACTTCAAGCAGGTCTCGCTCGAGATGGGCGGCAAAAACGCGCAGATCGTCCTCGACGACGCGAATCTCGATCTCGCGCTTGACGGCGCGCTGTGGGGCGCATTCGGCACCACCGGCCAGCGCTGCACGGCCACCAGCCGCATCCTGTTGCAAAAGGAAATCGCAGCGGAATTCACCGAAAAGCTTGTCGCGCGCGCCAAAAAGCTCAAGGTCGGCAACGGTCTCGATGAATCAGTCGAAGTCGGCCCGCAGGTCAACGCCGCGCAAATCGAAACCTCGCAAAAGTATATCGAGATCGCGTTGCGCGAGGGCGCGCAGCTTCTTTTGGGCGGCCACGCATTGACTGGCGGCGCCTATGCACACGGAACGTTCTTTGAGCCCACGATACTCGGCGGCGTCACGCCTGCGATGCGCATTGCGCGCGAAGAGGTTTTCGGCCCCGTCGTCGCGCTCATCGAATTCTCCACATTCGAGGAGGCCATCGAGATTTCGAACTCCATCGACTACGGTCTCTCGACGGCCCTCTACACGAAAAACGTGAACCGCGCCTTCGCCGCCATCCGCGATCTTGAAGCCGGCATCACTTACATCAACGCGCCCACCATCGGCGCCGAAGTGCACCTGCCCTTCGGCGGCGTGAAACATACCGGCAACGGCCACCGCGAAGGCCTCGGCGCTCTCGACTTCTTCACCACCTGGAAAGCCGTCTACGTCGACTACTCCGACAAGCTCCAGCGCGCCCAGATCGATAATGCGGAGTGAAAGCCAGCGCGGGCGCGCGTCTTGCCCAAAATGTCCCTTTTATTGTATATTGCATACATATACACGAAGTGGCGCAGAGATAGTTTCGCAAAGATCTTGAAGGAAGCCATTCATGGAGTACGTCGGGTTCGATTGGGATGAAGGAAACTTACGAAAGAACGATAAGCATGGCGTAGCCAAAGCTGAGGTTGAACAGGCATTTCTCAACAGGCCATTGATTGTTGCGTCGGACGTAAGACATAGCCAGCAAGAGCCAAGGTTTCACGCGCTTGGCCGGACCGACGCGAATCGCTGTCTGCTCATCACCTTTACCGAGCGTGAAGCCGGCACGCTGATTCGACCAATTTCGGCTCGGGCGGCGAGCCGCAAGGAGAGGAAAATCTATGAGCAAGCGCTTAAAGCAAATCCCTAAGTTCGCCAATGAGGCAGCGGAGCGCTCCTTTTGGGAGTCTCCCGGGAACGACAGCACGGAATACGTCGATTGGAGCAAGGCCAAGCTGGCTGTGTTCCCTAAGCTCAAGCCCTCCACGGAGTCGATTTCACTGCGCATGCCGGAGAACCTGCTGGATACCGTTCGCAGTCACGCGCAGAGACTCGACGTGCCGTATCAGTCCTTGATCAAGCTCTGGATCGCCGAAAAGGTGGCAACTCTCGGCCGCCAGCAAGGCACCGCGCGAAGCCGCGGCAAATGATGCCGATCAAACTTTTTCCGTTGCTCACGCCAGGCGCGCAGCACAGCGAGTCGAAGGATCTGCGGTTGCTTCCTAAAAGGGTGGCCACGCCGAGAATCCTGGCATCAGGCTACGCACACAGATTGTGAAGGCGGAGTGAGCGATGAAAGACCTTTGGTACGGCGATAACCGGGACTTGGCGAAATGGGGAACACTGATCTTTGGTTATTGGCTTGGCCGAACCTGAATCGCGCTACAATTCCGCCATGAGCCCCAGCGCACAGAAGAAACCGGAGGAAGCTCCAATCTGACGGCTCTGACTCGAGACGCTACCATGCCAAACCGCAAGCTGCGCTCATCTGCCGTCGTCAATATCGAGGATCTTCGCCGCCTTGCGCAGCGAAGGGTCCCCCGATCGGTCTTCGACTATCTTGACGGCGGTGCGGATGCCGAAGTCACGCTCGCGGAAAACTGCCGCGCCTTTCGCGATACCACATTTCGTGCGCGCAACGGGGTTGCGGTCTATGGCTGCAAGACCAGCGTGAGCGTGCTCGGCCAGGAAATCGCCTTCCCCGCCATCCTGGGTCCCGTAAGCTACATCCGCCTGATGCACCCGGACGGCGAGTCAGGCGTGGCCCGCGCCGCCGGGCAGGCAGGCACCATCTACGCTTTGCCCACCATCTCCGGCCACACGCTGGAGGTTGTAAAGGCCGCCTCCTCCGGTCCGCTCTGGTACCAGTTGTATCTGATCGGAGGCCGCGCGGCGGCCGAGGGCGCCATTGACCGCGCACGCCGTGCCGGCTACTCCGCATTGGTGTTAACCGTGGATACCCCCGCCTCGGGCAATCGCGAACGCGACCCGCGCAGCGGCATGAAAGAGCTTCTTGCCCCCGCCCTGCTCCCCAAGGTGCCCTTTCTACCCAACATCCTCGCCCATCCCCGTTGGCTTGCGTCGTTTCTTCTCGATGGCGGTATTCCAAAGATGGGGAATGTGGTGATTCCAGGAAAGGGCCCGATGGACCTGGTCGCTGTTGGGCCCGCGCTCTCTCACGCGGGAGCGAGCTGGGAAGACCTGCGCTGGATACGCGAGATGTGGCCGGGCCCGATCGTCGCCAAGGGGGTTCTTTCCGGCGACGATGCCCGGCGCGCTGTGGATGAAGGCGCTGCCGCAGTCGTCGTTTCCAACCACGGCGGACGGCAGTTGGACTGTGTCTCTGCGTCGCTCGACGCGCTGCCTGAGGTTGTGGATGCCGTCGGCAGCCAGGTCGAAGTCCTGATGGACGGCGGCGTGCGCCGGGGCGCCGATATCGCCAAGGCGCTTTGCCTCGGGGCGCGCGCGGTGCTCATCGGGCGGGCTTACGCCTATGCGCTTGCCGCTGCGGGAGCGGCGGGAGTGGCTCGCGCCATCAAGATCCTGAAAGACGATCTCGATCTTACCCTCACCCTGCTCGGGTGTCCGTCCATCGATCGGTTGGATGCATCCTATCTCGGCGCCCCACGGCGCAGATGAGCCGGCTCCCGCAAAGTAGCCGGCGCATTCTGCTTCCCGACTGATCCGCCGTAAGGCCCCCTGCGAGTAGTGACTCGAATTCCGGCATGATAAGCTGGACTCGGCAGCGCGCTCGCAGCAAAGGAGCGGCGCTGTTCCTCATGAGACTGCGGCGATTCGGCCCGTAGTTTCACGCCCACATAGAGACCAGAGTCTGGGCGGAAAAACAGCAACAGACCTTGATTCAAGGCGGCGCGCCGGCTTGCGGGCTGGCCTATCGCTGCGCTTCCGCGCGGGGCGCAGCCGCGCATTGCCTCGAATCGTGTTGTTTCCCGTCAGCAGGCTCCAGGAAAGGATTGTGCAGGCGTGACGACTCGAAATGAAATCCTCAGTGAACTTGGCGGCAATACGAAGCCGTGGGATGTGCTGGTGATTGGAGGCGGAGCTACCGGCCTGGGCGCCGCTGTGGAAGCAACAGCCCGCGGCTACCGTACCCTGCTCGTAGAGCGCTCCGATTTCGCCAAGGAAACCTCCAGCCGCAGCACCAAGCTCGTGCATGGCGGGGTTCGTTATCTCGAGCAAATGAACCTGACGCTGGTTCTCGACGCCCTGCGCGAGCGCGGCCACATGCTGCGCAACGCGCCACATTTGGTCCACGATCTCTGCTTCGTCGTCCCGGCTTACAGTTATCTTTCTCTTCCTTACTATGGCGTGGGCCTCAAAATCTATGAAAAGCTCTCGGGCAGTTTATCTTTCGGCCACTCGCAAGTGCTTTCACGCAAGACTACGCTCGAAAAGCTGCCGGGAATCAAAAGCGGCGGCCTGCGCGGTGGCATTCTCTATCACGACGGCCAGTTTGACGATGCCCGCTATGCCATAGCGCTGTTGCGCACCCTCGAAGATTTAGGCAGCACCGCCATTAACTATGTTGAAGCCACCGGACTGATCGAGCGCGGCGGCAAGATCGTGGGAATCCAGGCGCGCGATTGCGAGGACGGCGCCGTCTTCGACGTGCAGGCCAAGGCGGTCATCAACGCCTGCGGAGTTCATGCCGAAGACACCATTGCGCTCGACGGCCGCCCACGCGGCCCGCTGCTCGCCATCAGCCAGGGATCGCATTTCGTTTTGCCGCGCTCCTTTCTGCCCGGCGATACCGCGCTCCTGATTCCCAAGACGGCCGATGGCCGTGTCCTCTTCGCCATTCCCTGGCACAACGGGCTCCTCGTCGGCACCACCGACGTGCCGGTCGAATCCAAATCCGCCGAGCCGCGCGCGCTGCCTGAAGAAAAGAAATTTCTCTTGGACCATATCGCCCGTTACTTCGGCCGCGCCCCGCGCCCTGAGGAGATTCTCAGCGTGTGGTCGGGCCTGCGCCCGCTGGTGCGCAAAGGCGGCGTCGCAACCTCAAAGCTCTCCCGCGACCATACGATTCTGACTTCCCCTTCCGGACTTATTACTGTCACGGGCGGCAAGTGGACTACCTACCGCCGCATGGGCCAGGACACCATCGATCGCGCCGCGCAGGTTGCCGCGCTTCCCAAACAGCCGTCGCGGACGCTGGAGTTGAAGCTGCACGGCTGGACCCCAGACACGAACACGGACGCCACCACGGCAAACTCCTCGTGGGAGAGCGTCTACGGATCCGATCTGCCGGCGCTTTCAACTCTTTCGTCGCAGGACGCAAGCCTCGACGCTCCGCTGCACCTACGCCTGCCCTTCCGGCTGCGCGAGGTGGTTTGGGCGGCACGCTACGAAATGGCGCGCACGGTCGAAGACGTGCTTGCCCGGCGCACGCGCGCGCTGTTCCTCGATGCGCGAGCCGCCATTGAAGCTGCGCCCACCGTCGCCAACCTCCTGGCGCGGGAGTTGCACCGCAGCGAAGCCTGGAAAGCAAACGACCTTGCAAGCTTTCTCGAGACCGCGAAAGGTTATCTCTGCGAAGACTGAGACGATACGCGGATAGCGCGCGAATTACGGCTGCACGCCGCGGGGGACGAGCAGCGTGAGCGAGTGGGGCACGACTTCGAGTCTCACCGGGAGCCCACCCAAAACCTCCCCATCCGCCTCCACAAATAACGCATCGCGCGAGCCGTTAAGAGAGCGGCACTCGATAAACGGTGTGTCCAGCAGTTCCACTGCGCGCGTGAAGGTGTGCCGCCCGGCAATCACCGCCAGCAGAAACGAGAGGTAGCGCAGACGGCTTTGCGTCTTGAACATCAGCAGGCTCAGGCTGCCGTTGCGCAAACTGGCTCCAGGAGCGAGCGTGCGCAAAACCCCTCCAAACGAGCGCACGCGCACCGCCAGCAACTGCGAAACCTCCACAACGCGCCCCCCACCGTTTCCATTTGCCGGCAGAACCGCCTCGAAAAGTGGAAATGAAGAGGTGGCCCAGATGCGAAACGCCTCAATCAAATACAGGACGTAGCCTAGCCGCCGCTTGAGCCGCGTGTCCAGGCGCGACATCAACAGCGCATCGGCGCCGATTCCCGCCGCGACAACAAAGTAGCGTGAGCCTGGGTTTCCTGCGTTGTCCTGGTAGTGGATGCGCCCAACGGAAACCCGTGTCGGCGTAGCATCCAGCAGCTTACGCGCAACCTTTGCCGGCGACGCAATCAGACCAAGATCCGATGCCAGGGCATTCGCCGTCCCCAGCGGAACCACGCCCAATGCGGCCTCGGTTCCCACCAGGCTCTGCACGATCTCGTGCACAGTGCCATCGCCGCCGCAGGCTAGGATTGCGTCGTATCCCTCACGGACTGCCTGCTGCGCATGAATCGTGGCTTCCCCGGCTTCCCTGGTGACGAACGCCTCGGCCTCGACGCCCGCATCGCGAAATACCGCGAGGGCATCTTCAACGGCCGCCGTCCGCCGCGCGGAAATCTGTCCTGAAGCCGGGTTGTAAATCAGCGCCACACGGCGCATTGCGGGTTTCACTTCGACGGTGATTCCAATCTGCGCAAAAATGCCCTCAGGCACGTCTTCATATCATCTCACCGGGAGCGAAAACTGGCCATAAAAGACTCGAAGATTGCCGCATGTGAGCAATTACAGCAGTTCTACAATGGCTGTTTCCCGAAACCGCAGTCGCTGCGTGGTTTCTTCCTTAAGAAACAGCCAGCTTGCTCGGCACAGGCATGGGCACGTGAATTGTGGAACCGCTCCAGTGCCATGCGGCGTGACCCCGCAACCGCACGGATTTACGGCAGTACATAGCGCAGGTTGCCGTACCCGGCAAATACATGCGCATTTTTCGGGAAGTTTGACGCCACGCCGGCAAGAATCAACTCCAAATGGCGCTCAGCATGAGTGCACGTGCTTGTTTGCTCATCCGCGAGCACCATCGGGAGTTTGGTTGGCCGCTACTTCCGATTGAGCGGCCTTCTAGAACTGCAACTTGACGCCAAACTGAATCTGGCGCGAGGTGGTCGAAGTGGCCGTGACTACGCCCGCCGTGGGCGAAACCGCCGAACGAGTCACGGTTTCCACCCCTCCCGATTTTGTGATGGTGGGCGCCGAGGAATACACGACCTCATTCGGCGTGAGGAAGTTGGTGCGGTTGGGGATATTGAAGAACTCGGCGCGGAATTGCAGGTTGAGCCTCTCCGTGATGTGCGTATTCTTGACGGCCGAGAAGTCCAACTCCGTAAGCCCCGGCCCGGTCAGCGAGTCGCGCTTCACGTCGCCGTAGGTTCCATAAATGGTGTTGCCTCCGCTGCCGTTCGGAATGCTGACCGTAGGCTGGATGAACGCGTTCGGATTGAAGTATTCGCCCGCCGTGCGCGGATAAAGATTTCCGCTGAACGAAGGATTCCAACTGGGCCGAATGGGATTGCGCGAATCGCCGTTACCGGGCGGGTTGTAGCCAAGCTGCGGCGAGAACGGGAAGCCGGTCTGTACGGCCAGGATTGCGCTCGCGGTCCAGCCGCTGGCGATAAAGCCTACGGGCGCGGAGGAGTGGCTGAGGAAGTGATGGTTAGGGCCAAAGGGCAGGTCGTAGCTGCCGTTGATCGAGGCCGAATGGCGGACGTCAGTCGCCGCCAGGCCCCAATCGAGTTTTGGCTGCAGCGGGAACTCGACATACGCAGGAGTGTTTCCGCTGACGCTCGTGTTCCAGGCCGAGCCGTCGTCGAGGTTCTTTGACCACGTGTAATTGCCGCGCAACTGTAAGCCGTTGGCGTAGCTGTGCCGCACGTCGACCTCCAGCGCGTTGTAGAGGCCCGCGCCTCCTGAAACCCACGAAGTGGTATTGGCGAGGTTGGGATTCGCGTAGGCGGTGCTGGGGTAGTAGGCCTGGCCGCTGGATGTGTAGGACGGCACGGGCTCGTTCATGTCTTCGGACTGGATCTGGTGATAGCCGTGCCATCCCACATAGCCCACAGTCAGCGAGGTTTGCGGGGCGATCTGCTGTTCGATGCGCAGGCTCCAGGTGATGACGGCCGGCGTGGAGATATTGGGCTGCACATTGCTCGGCGATACCTTCGCGGTAGAGGGCGGCGGAACGCCTGGCGTGAAGTTCAGGCTTGACACTGCAATGCTTTTGATGGACTCGGCGGTGTTGTAGGGCGCGGTCTGGTCGAAGCGGTAGTCGAGCGTATCGAGTAGGCCGTGGTAGAGTCCGGCGCCGCCGCGCACGGCCGTCTTGCCATTGCCCCAAACGTCCCAGGCAAAGCTGAGGCGGGGATTGGGCAGGAACTCGGCGCGGTTGGTCCAGAGCCCGGAGTTGCCCACGATGGGCGTGGTTTGCAGCACGCCGTCGACAATGGCGTAGTTCGATGCACGCCCTTGCGATTCGTTCCAGCCGTTGGTGGATTCCGAGCGGAAGCCGGCGCGCACTTCAAGCCGCGGCGTCACTCGAATGGTGTCTTCAAAGAAGCCCGCACCCTCGAGCGATCGCCAACCCAGCTCGGTTGGCGCCGGGACCAGCGTGAACGTGGCCACGGTGCCCTCGAGAAAGGTGGTTTCGGTGCTGAACGAGGCTTGCCCATACTGGTCCTGTGCGAGCAGGTCGTTGGCCTGTACGCGTTGCAGCCAGACGCCGGCTTCGATCTGATTGCGCCCGCGCGTCCAGTACACGTGATCGTCCTCGGTGAACAGGTTCCGCGCCGTGCGGTTGTTGCTGCCGGTGTTTGCGCCCGCGCCGGTGATGGCCGATGCTCCATTGGAGGCCGTGCTGCCGCTGATGACGATCGCGCCTACCGGATCGCCCGAAACCCATCCCGGTACGCCGCTCACAGGCACGATTCCGGTAAAGAAGTAGCTGGCGCGGGAGTAGCCGAAGCGCGCCGTGTTGAGCAGCGAGGGAGAAAACACGTGCTGCTCCTGCACGCTGGCCACCTGCTCGCGCAGGCTCTCGTTCACATAGCTCAGCGGGTTGGCGGATGGAGTGGTGGCGGAACTCGAGTCGACAGTGTAGACGGCGAACAACAGATCCTTGTCGCTGAGATTATCGTCAAAGCGCGTGGTGCCGAAATCCTCATAGATGTGTTGCGGCGGATGGCTGAACGCCTCCGCGATGCCGCTGGGATTGCCGTTGGATAAAAGCTCCGGTCCGTTCTGAACCGGCCACAAATTGAGGAGCGGCGCGACCGAGGGATTCACTCCGACGTACTTCTCGACGCCGGAGGAGTTCGGCACATAACCTAACCGCGCCTCATTGTCGGGAACCAGCGTGACGTCGCTCAGGCCCCAGTTCTGGCGGAAGCCTTCGTAGTTGCCGAACAGAAATAGCTTGTCTTTCCTGAGCGGCCCGCCCAGTGTTCCGCCGAACTGGTTGCGCTGGAACTCGGGAATCGTCGCCTGGTCAAAGTAATTGCGCGCATCGAGCGCGCTGTTGCGGATGAACTCAAACGCGGTTCCATGGAGTTTGTTGGTGCCCGAGGTGGTGACGATGCTCACCTGTGCGCCATCGCGCTTGCCGTAGCTGGCGCCGTAGGTGTCGGAGACCACGTTGACCTCGCGCACCGCGTCCACGCCCAGCAACTGGCCGCTGGTTCCACCCGGCGTGACGTTGATCAGCGAGGCGCCGGTGTACTCGATTCCATTCAGCAGAAATATATTGTCCTGCGGACGGCGTCCGCCGACGCTGAACATGTTGCCCACCGACGAGTTAGAGGTGCCTGTGCCGCCGGACCGCTCGCCGCTGTAATTCACTGTGGCCGGGTTCAGCGTGAGCAGCTCGTCGAAGCTGCGCCCGTTCAGTGGCAGGTCCTTCACCTGGCGCTCGTCGATGAGGCCCGAGGTCTGCTGCGAAGTCGTGTTCACAACGGGATCGCCGGCCTCGACGATCACCTGCTCATGCACCGTGCTCACGCCGAGCGCGAAGTTCAGTTGCACGCTCTGCCCGATGGCCAGCGCGATGCCGGTCTGCTCCTGCGGCTGAAATCCATCGTGCGCCGCCGACACGGAGTAGGGACCCACCGGCACGGACGGCGCGGAGTAGCGGCCATCCGAGCCGGTGACCAGCGTGCGCGTGGTGCCGGTGTCGGTTTGGCGGACGATGACGGTGGCGCCGCTCAATGCGGCCCCGGTGGAGTCGCGCACCGCCCCGCCGATGGTGGCACCGACAATTTGCGCGTGAGCAGGCGCAGCAGTGCCCGCCGCAACCGCTAAGAAAAGAACAAAGAAAATCCGAGAAAGCTTTTTCTGAATCGTCATCTGAGTCTCCTGAAGAATTGGCCGAACCTGTTTGTGAAGGTTCGTAGATTGGAGTGCGTCCTCGGGAAATGCCCTCGAAAGGTCCGAGCGCGCTTCGAAAAAATGATGGAAGAGAAAGGAGAAGCTAGAGGCTACAACGACAACAGCAACAGCCGGCCCGCCGGGAGGCAGGCGCAAGCAGCCGCGCGTGGGGAAGAGTTTGCATTGTCGAATCGATCTGCATCAAATGTCCTATAGCATTTTCGGAATTACTGTAGACCGAAAACACGCCCTTCAAGTGGCTTTTTCCTCAAGAAAAAGCCACTTTACACGCTTCTTGAAAAGTCTACGTTGATTCCGAAAATGCCGTAAAAACACGAAAGCCGCGTCAGCAATTCTGCTTTTACGCGGCCTTAAGGTGATTCGGCTGAGTCTGAATCCGCTCAACAACAAGGCCGGTGTGACGTGCAACAACACACCGTACACACCAACCCTGAGAGGACCAAGCTCATATCGGTTACCATACCAATCTTCCGGTGGCAGGTCAAGTCGAGGCGGTTTCTGTGTCGTTAGCAGATGATATGTCCGGTGGAGATAGCAAATGAAATGTCCGCATAGCGGGCGGCGAGGATGGTTCCATGCGAGCAAGCGTGGAGGGCTATCCGAGGGCCGCCGTTGCGCCGTTCACCGCAAAAGCTACCAGAAATGCCAAATCAGATAGAGACAAAGCGCCGCTGCGCCTTCGATTCCCAGCGCCCAGCGCACGCCCTTTGCCAGCCTGCGAATATCCACTACTTCTCGAGCCTGCCACTCCGCCTCCGGGCTCATGGTTTCGGCATTGAGGAAGTCACCCCGTGTCATCGGCGCGGCAAGACTGCTCATCTGCAGCGGCCGCGACAGCAGGGAAGGCGAGATGGCGCTCAAACTCGCGTTGTCGAATCGTCCCGATATCACCTGGACACTCTCCTTCGACTCCTATCGGCAATGCGCCTAACTGCATGAGTCGAGACCGATAACGAAAGTACCCGTGAAAGGGCATCGCTCCGTATTTGTTGCTTTGTCTTTCTGTTGGCCTCATTATGCTTTTGGCCTTTTGGGATATGGTGTGATTTAGCTCACTCGTAAAAAGAGGCGTCCCAAGTTGGTAACGGACCCGCCGACAACGGCCCGTATCGGCATATACCACGAATCTCGATTCCCACACATCCGCGTGGCAATTCACAAGAGTTTCGTCGCACAGATTTGGCCTACACTCTTCTGATATGGCCACCGTCCCCGACCTCACGCTTGATGCCGGACTGCCCGCGAACGTGGATGCCGAGAAGACCATACTGGGCGCGATCCTGCTCGACAACGCCGCCCATGCCGAGGCCGCAGGAGTCATCAAGGCGGATGACTTCTCGCTCGACTCGCATCGACGCATCTTCTTGCGCATGAGCGAGTTGATGGACTCCAGCCGCGCCGTGGACATCGTTACCCTGGCGAATGAACTGGCGCGCTACAAGGAGGTCGAAGCCGTCGGCGGCGTGGCTTATCTGGCCTCGCTCACTGAGGGTCTGCCCCGCCGCCCGGTCATTGAGGACTACATCCGCATCGTCAAAGACAAGAGCATGTTGCGCCGGCTCATGGGCATCTGCTCGGCGGCCATCGCCCGCGCCGCCGACCAAAGCGAAGATGCCATCGGGGTGCTGGATGCGACTGAGGCGCAACTGCTCGAGGTGAGCGATGCGGGCCTCAACCAGGGTCTGCTGCGAGTCGAAACCATCGTTCGCGACTCCTTCGGCTCCATCGACAACCTCTACAAGCAGGGCCGCGAAATCACCGGCCTAGCCACCGGCTTCAAGGTGCTAGACCAGTTGACCAGGGGTCTGCAAAAAGGCGAGCTGATCATCATCGCCGCACGGCCTTCGATGGGAAAGACCGCGTTGGCTATCAACATTGCCGAAAACGCGGCAATCGAGTCCGGGGCTATCGCAGCCATCTTCAGCCTGGAAATGAGCAGAGAATCGCTCCTGAAGCGGATGCTTGCTTCTCAAGCGTGGGTCGACCAGCGAAACATGCGGGAAGGCTTCATTTCCGGCGCGGATCATGAGAAGCTGAGCAGGGCATTGGGCCAACTGGTCGAATCGCGAATCTTCATTGACGACGCAGCCAATATCACACTTGCCGAGATGCGCGCCAAAGCCCGCCGCCTCAGGCAGAATGCCGGCGGCCTCGATCTGATCGTGGTCGATTACCTGCAACTGATGTCGGCCGCGCCGCCAGGGGCAGGGAAAAAGGGCTACGAAAACCGCGTCCAGGAGGTCTCGGCCATCACGCGCGGCCTGAAAGCTATGGCCAAGGATCTCAAAGTTCCTGTGGTGGCGCTGTCGCAGCTCTCGCGCGCCAGCGAGCGCCGTGGTGACGATAAGCGCCCGTTCCTCAGCGATCTGCGCGAGTCGGGTTCCATTGAGCAGGACGCCGATGTCGTCGCCTTCATCCACCGCGAGGCCTACTACGACCGCGACGCGGAAGACAAGGCCAAGTCAGAGATTATCGTGGCTAAGCAGCGCAATGGACCCACCGATACGGTCCTTTTGAACTTCCTTGAGAAATTCACACGCTTCGAGAATCGCGATACGACTCACGAAGCGTGAAGGAAGTCGAATGATTCGACTTTCGCTCACCTCTTACTCTCTCGACCCCTCTGACCACCAATCCACCATAGGTCAAAGGCGCTTGCCTTGCGCCCGCTTCCCCCGCGTCGCTATCGTTGTCGAAGCGGGCTTTGGCAATCCCCGGAAGACTTTATGGAAGTTCTCAAACGGCTCTTCGAGCAGCATTATCGTTTGCCTGCCGAGCAGGTGCAGCCGCTCCAGGGCCAACTCGGCGGCTCGGGGCGCGTTATCGTCCGGCTCTCCGGCTCGGGGCAGAGCGCCATCGGCATTCTCTATTCCGTGCGCGAGGAGAACGTCGCCTTTCTTGAGTTTTCCCGCCACTTTCGCCGCCACGGGTTGCCCGTGCCTGAGATCTATGCCGAGGATTTAAGCCAGGGAGCCTACCTCGAAGAAGACCTGGGCGACACCACGCTCTTCGAATTTCTCAGCGCAAATCGCGCCGGCGATGACATCGCTCCGCCCGCGATTGAAGCCTATCGCAGAGTCGTCGCCGTGCTACCGCGCTTTCAGGTCGAGGCAGGCCGCAATCTGAATTACAAGGTCTGCTATCCGCGCGCGGCCTTCGATCGCCAGTCCATGGCCTGGGACCTAAACTATTTCAAGTACTACTTTCTGCGCCTGGCCGGCATCCCCTTCAACGAGCAGGCGCTCGAACTCGATTTCACTCGCCTGACGAAATTCCTGCTCACAGCTTCTCACGATTATTTTCTCTATCGCGATTTCCAAAGCCGCAACGTGATGCTGCGCGGTGGTCAGCCGTCTTTCCTCGATTACCAGGGCGGCCGCAAGGGCGCTCTGCAATACGACATCGCATCTTTGCTCTACGACGGCAAGGCCGATCTGCCGCCGGAGTTGCGCCGGCAACTGCTCAACCACTATCTCGACTGCCTCGCCGGCTACATCGACCTCAAGCGCGAAGCCTTCATGGAGCACTACTACGCCTACGTGTACGTGCGCATTCTGCAGGCGTTGGGCGCATACGGATTCCGCGGCTTCTATGAGCGTAAGCCCCATTTTCTCGAAAGCGTGCCCTACGCGCTCAAGAACCTGCGCTGGCTGGCCGAGCACGTCAAGCTGCCCATCGCGCTCCCCGCTCTGCTCGACGCCCTCGAGAGAATGTCGACGTCGGAAAAATTGCAGAACCTCGCCGCGCCCGCTGCTGGTTTGACGGTGCGAGTCTTTAGCTTCTCGTTTCACCACGCGCTGCCTGCCGATGAGGCCGGCCACGGCGGCGGATTCGTCTTCGATGCCCGCAGCCTGCCTAATCCCGGCCGCGAAGAACAATTCCGGCAGTTAACCGGTAAGGATGCAGCCGTGATCGACTATCTCGATCGCCAGCAAAGCGTGCGCGAGTTCCTTTCCCACGCCGTCTCCCTTGTGGATTCGAGCGTCGCCGCCTATCAGCGCCGCGGGTTCAACAATCTGATGGTCTCATTCGGCTGCACCGGCGGACAGCACCGCTCGGTCTATCTCGCCGAGCAGTTGGCCAGGCATCTGCGCGGCACGGCGGGGGTTGAAGTCGTAGTCCGGCACGCAGAGCTCGAGAAGTTAGGCAAGTCTGGAGAGGCCGTCTAGCGGTTCTCCAATAGGCCTAGGCCGAAGCGCAAATGTTACGCGGCTTTTTCATCAAGAAAAAGCCGCTTTGAAGAGTACTGGAAATGGCACAGAAATTGGAGAACCGCTCTAAATGAAAGCCATGGTTCTCGCCGCCGGGCTGGGCATGCGCCTGCGTCCGCTCACCGGCGACCGCCCCAAGGCGCTGGTCACCGTCGCCGGCCGCACGCTTTTGGAGATTACCCTCTCGCGTCTGCGCTCGTTTGGCGTGCGCGAGGTCATCGTTAACGCTCATCATTTTGCCGGCCAGATCGTCGATTATTTGCGGGCCAATCACAACTTCGGCATGAGGGTCGAAATCTCCCGCGAGGAGGTTCTGCTCGACACAGGCGGCGGCTTGAAAAGAGCCGCATGGTTCTTTCTGGAGGCCGGCGCGGACTCCCCAGAGCCAATCGACGCCCCATTTCTTGTCCACAACGTCGATGTCCTCAGCAACATCGATCTTGCGGGGATGATGCGCTTTCACACGGAACACAATGCCCTGGCCACGCTGGCCGTGCAGGGCCGCGAAGCTTCACGCTATTTGTTCTTCGACGGGCAGAATCAGCTTTGCGGCCCTCGCGGCGGCTCGCTCCCAATGGCTGAAGCGCTCCAAGCCATCCAATCAGAGACGCATCTGGTCCGGCCTGCGCATGAGATTCAGGCGCTCGCCTTTTGCGGCATCCACGTCCTCTCGCCGCGCATCTTTTCCATGTTTCATGAAGAAGGCGCCTTTTCCATCGTCAACGCCTATTTGCGCCTGGCAGCCCAGGGCGAAGAGATTCTCGCCTTCCGCGCCGATGGTTCCTATTGGCGCGATCTCGGCCGCCCCGAAAACCTCATCGCAGCCGAACGCGATATGACGAGTGGCCTGTACACGGGAGACTGACGGGTCGCCGGCGTAATCGTGCAAGTGGCAATACCCTCATAACTCATTCACGACCAGCGCAATCCGTCCTACCAGCAGGTTGTTTGGCGGTACTCCCGGATCGGGTTCGATCAGCTCCACTGGAAATGCAATGTTGTAGGGACGTAGCACCAGCCGGCCGGAAAGATAGTCCACATAGCGCAAGGTCAAGTGGGCGTCGTAGCGGACCGCATAAAGATTGGGCCGGTTGGGGCGGTAAGGCATCAGAGAGTTGTAGTGCCGGTCGATCAGCGCGATGGCCTCGGGCAGCACCAGCGGTTCCATCGACAGTGCGTCGGCGCCCGGTACGCGGACGGCGACAAATCGCTGCCAGGCGCGGCGAGGATTCGAAGCCCGCGCGCGGAGAGACTGCAGAGCGGCGGCCGGCAGGTGCAGTATGGACAGGACGGCCGAAGGCCGGATGAGGGGCTCGAAGAGCGCTGCGGCGTGCGAGACGACCGGGACGACGCTGCCCTCCTCGCCTTCCGGCAAGAGACCCGCCCGGCGTTCGGCGGGCAGCAGGTCGGCGACCGTCAGATGTTGCGCGGCCAGAATACGATCCATCGCCTCCAGCGAAAGCTGGCGCCGGCTGTGCAGAAAATTGGAGAGATGCGCCTGGCCAAACCCCGTCTGCCGCGCCAATAACGAGACGCTCAACGTCCCCCGCTGTATTCTGCGCAGCAGTTCCAGGCGAAGCCGATCGTGCATCTGAGTAAAGTTCATTTGTGGAAAATTAGCCGCCAGCAATTGGAGCGAAGCCTATTAGGTTTCCTGCGGAAAAGCTATTAGGTTGGTTTGCCTTCATTTTGAGCGTCCCAGCCAGAATTGAAAAGCAGCAATTGGGAAGATGCCTGATGAGCGTTGACGGAAAACATACATTTACCTACATTGGGTTTACTGAATCACGCATAGGCTTGTGGGAATTTTTTGGGAAACGTTCATCATCGCCAGACTGAACGGAGGCGCAAAACTGCCCTCCGCGGCGGCGCATGAACAATGGCCGGAGAGATTTTTGATCGAACCGGATTTTCCCGCTCCCGCGCTATTGCGCCCCGCAAAGACGCCGGGGACAAGCCAGTCAAAACAATTCCAGGATCTGCGCGCTGTGGTCATGACAACGAACAAGAGAGCACAGGCGGCAATCCCCCATCAGGACAGGAGAAACCTGAGTTGCCTTGCCTGGTTCTCTTCACCCCGCGGAACAACCAGCACCACAAAAGTCCGTCGGGAGATGAAACAAATATGGAGAATCAGTCATGGAAATGCGCGTGCAATTGAAGGTTTGCGAGGGTTGCGGTTGTCTTTGGTACCGTGCCCAAACTCAAGGGAGTGTGTATTGCAGGGAGTGTGAGACAAAGCTGAGAGAATTTCCATCGCCCGAAAGCCGCAAGCTGCGCGGGCGTCCGGGCCGCAAACAACTCGCCAGGGTTTGGGCGGTGGCTGAGGCAGCAGGGGGTGCGCTATGAGCGCAGCGCTCCAGTTGCCAATGGTGTGGGAGACCAGCACTGCCAGGGCAGTCTGGCAGATCGAACGGAGGAGACGCGAAGAAAGACACGCGGCGCAGGTTGAAGCCAAGCCGGCAAGGGCGCTGAAAAAGCCCCCGGCCAGTCTGGCCTTCTACAGGAAGCACACAGAAAGCCTTTTGCGGCGTTACTTATATGCTTCCATGCAGGTGGGCAGGGCGCCGTCGATCCTTAGCGACCCCGTCTCGCGGGGATGGGCGTCCAGCCGCCCCATCCGCACCTTCGAAGATGCGGTGATCTTCGTCCTCGATATCGAAAAATGCCTGAGCCGGCTCAGCTTGCTCGATCGCCAGATGTTAGGCCGGGTGGTGCTTCAGGAATACACCCAGGTCGAGGTTGCCAGTCTGCTCGGCATGGGCGTCCGCACTATTTCCTACAAATTTCCGCTGGCTCTCGACCGGCTGACGGAAAAATTGCTCGAAGCTGGCCTGCTCGTCTTACCGCGTTAGTGTTGACGGGCCCGAATCGAAAACACCGGCACAGGAGAGAGCGCACACCGCGATTTCCTGTGCCGGCCGCACGTTCCCGGTTAAATGCCGCTTACGTCTGTGAGCGCCACTTTCGTGGTATCTCCTGTTCGTTTTCTCCGGTCAAATCACCTGCATTCTGGTTTACGATAAATTTTGTAGCCAAAGGTCTCTGCCGCGTTGCGCGGACAACACGACGGAGGCGCGGCTTATGCGTGCCACTTTACGCCGGGTGGTGTGCAGGTTTGGAGGGTGCCATGACCGACATGAGCAATCTGGTGCGCGAGAAGCTGCTTGAAGGTTTAACAGTGACAGAGGCGGTGGCGCGCGATGCCGCCCTGCACGCTACGCTGACGGAAGCCGCGGAAGCGACCGCGGCGGCGCTCAAGTCCGGTCACAAGCTTATGGTGGCTGGCAACGGCGGCAGCGCGGCCGACGCGCAACATCTGGTGGCGGAGTTTGTCAGCCGCCTTGTCGACGACCGTCCGGCGATGCGCGCCGTCGCGCTCACCACTGACACTTCCATCCTCACGGCGGTCGGCAACGACTACGGCTTCGAGCGTCTCTTTGTCCGCCAGATTGAAGCCCTCGGCCAGCCCGGCGACGTCTTCCTCGCCATCTCCACTTCGGGCAACTCGCCCAACGTGCTGCGCGCGCTGGAGTTGAGCCGGGAAATGGGCATTATCACCATCGGATTGACGGGAAGAACCGGCGGCAAAATGCCCCCGCTCTGCGACTACTGCATCTCGATTCCCTCCGACGTCACCATGTACATTCAGCAGGCGCACCTGGCCCTTGAACACATCTTCTGCATGATCGTTGAGCGCCGGTACTTTGCGGCGGGTGCCCCATCCTAAACAATGGGTGCCCCACATCTCGATTTTGAGCTGTGGGAGAGCACGAACCTCAAAACATCACCCCAACCCGGCACGAACACTGGGTGCCCCACATCTCGATTTTGAGATGCGGGAGAGCACGAACCTCAAAGTACCTGCTTCACCCCGGCACGAACCATGGGTGCCCCACATCTCGATTTTGAGATGTGGGAGAGCACGAACCTCAAACTACCTACTTCACCCCGGCACGAACGGTCGAAGGAGTGATCGCCATGGAAGCCATCGTTCTTGCCGGCGGTTTCGGCACGCGCCTCGCAACGCGTCTCCACGGCGTGCCCAAGCCGATGGCGCCTGTAGCCGGCCGTCCCTTTCTTGAGATTCTGCTCACCCAATTGCAGCGCGCCGGTTGCAGCCACGTAGTCCTCTCAGTAGGCCATCTGTACTCGGTCATTCAGGACCACTTCGGCGCTTCCTTCCACGGCCTGCAAATCGATTACGCCATCGAGAGCGTTCCGCTCGGCACCGGAGGCGCCATTCGCCTCGCGCTCGCGCAGGCCAGGGAAGAATCCGTGCTGGTGCTCAACGGCGATACATTCCTTCAGGCGGATTTCGCCGATATGATGCGCTTCCACGGGGCTCAAAGCGCCGCGGCCACCATCGCCGTCGTTCACCAGCCCGACATTGCCCGCTACGGCGGCGTAGTGATAAAGGGAAAGCGCATTGTGGGCTTTCAAGAGAAAGGCCGCTCCGGCCCCGGCTTCATCAGCGCAGGCGCCTATGTTCTCTCCAGGAATCTCGCCTGGCCGGCAACGCTTGCGGAGAAGTTCTCCATCGAGCGCGACTTCTTCGCGCCGGAGATCGGCCGCCTTCGTCCCGCCGCGTACGTGGTCGACGGTTTCTTTCTCGACATCGGCCTGCCCGAAGACCTCGACCGCGCCCAAACCGAACTCGCGCAATTTCTCCCTTAGAACCTATCCGCAAATAGGTAACGCCGGCCTCCAGACCGGCTGTCGTGTGGGCCTCCAGGCCCACACAGGACCTCTGGCGGCGTGAACGCAGCCAGTACAGCCGGTCTCGACAGGCTGCGGACGAGTGTATGAGCCGAGATTCCTCTCGGCTCGTGGCCAGTTGGGGGAAGGGGGGAGGTTCGAGCGGATTGTTTGTGGGGAAGGCTAGAGGTGTTGACTGCGGATTCAGAAGGGGACTGGCGTTACAACCACTTTACTCCAAGGCATGCAGCGATGAATGGTCAATTTTGCTCACCGCTTAGCGGAAAAGCCTGTGGGTTATGTGGACTTCAAACCCGAACACGGCCGCTTGACGCAAGTGTGCGCAGCCACCGGCCTTAGCCGCGCGGAGTTCGCGCGCCGCTTCGCTCTCGACCCGCGCGCCTTTTGAGGATTGGGAGCAGGGACGCCGCTTCCCGGATCGTGCTGGGTGAGGTTCGTTCGATCCGGGTCACGCGCCAATCGTTGCCCAATGATTTGAGCGTACAATACCTATCGAATCAGTCATTTCACACTGTGGCTGCCATCGATGAGACGAGTGCGCCTCCCACCTGCTTCCGTGAACTGGCCTCCTCGCACGATTTCGGGGAGTCGTCGTAAAAGGCGCTCGGGAATTCGCCGCCTCATTGTCCGAAACTACAAATGGCTTATCCTCGCTGGAAGCGTAATCGTGGCGATCACGCTGACGTTGCGGGATTTCTATCACGAGCGGGTGACGGAAAACGTCGGCGCCATCGAAAACGCTCGCGCGTTTTATGAGGTTGAGGAACTGGAATCAGCAACGAATGCGGAAGTATTCAAAATTGAGGATTCCATCGGCGCAATGCGCGGGGAATCAGCAAAGGGTCTCACCACGATGCCCGGCCCGTCCATCCCGGGTTTTGATCGATTGGAAATGGAGGCCGACATCCGACACGTGAGAGTGGAGAGGTTGGAGTCGTTGGCGGAACTCGCTGGAAATTCCCCGCCGCTGGACGAGAGCTATATCAAAGAGTTAAGCACCAAGAATCTCTACGTAGATCTCGACATCGTCACGGAATCCCTGATTGCGCGCCAGAAAAAGGAAAACGACCCCGGTCATTTGCCAAGTCAAGAGCTCCTCAGGGAGATTGCCGACATAAACAAACGAGTCGACGCCGCCCAATCCATGTTGATCGTAAGACTCATCGGACGGGATGAAGAATACTTGTGGTTTTCGACCGTTTTGAACTGGGTGAGCTGGTCGCTCATAGGCATCGGCGTCGCACTGTCGCTCGCGGGCCAAATTGTCGGCAAGCCGGAAGAGGCTCCGGAAGTGAGATTGTAGGCGCGCTTGCGATTCGGAACGCGGCTGCGCCGCGCACTCTATTTCTCGGGAAATGCCGGGCATGGTTTTGGCGCGAGGCTGTCCTGCTATCCCGGGCCTAAGAAGCGAGACTCCGGGGCGCCCCAGATCGTACTGGGTGAGGTCCCTGGGACGCGGACCATCGGCCGCCGGATAAAAGCAGTTTGGTTAGGGCGACTTCGGACCCGCAGCAATCAGGCTGACATTATATTCGACCGTGACGACGTCGGATCGATTCAAAGCGTAAATCTTCGGCAAGTACCGGCCTTTGCTCCAAAGCGAGGCTGCGATCGGACAATTCTCGCTCCCAGGCTTGCATTTCTGCTTGTAACCGTCCGTATCTGCATAGTTCCGTTGCTCATCGTCATGGCCGTAATCATCGGAGCGGGCGACGAAGACGGTGCCCTCTGTGCTATCAATGATTTTCACGGGGACCGAGCATTCTGCCTTTTGCGGCGCGAGATTCTGGGCGGCAGCGGGTGTTGGTGCCGCCTGCCCCTTGTTGCGAGCCTTTGCCGCCGCGGGAGCAGGGGGATCGGCGGGTTTCGATGGAGGGGGCGGGGGGCTGAGGCTCTCTGGGAGGACAAGCTGTCCCGTCCATGTTGGCCTCATGCATATCACCACGTCCGGGCTGTCGGCGTAGTTGCCACCCCCGTTGCTCACTGGAATAAAGGGGAAAACACGGTGCGCAAAGGTGAGCGTCGCGAGGAGATAGAGGACGATGATGATGGCCGCACCGGCCACATAGACAGTAGTCCGTCTCCCTAGCGTGGAGCGAATATGGGACCTGTGGGAGCTGGCCCAGAGCACGACGTATGTCCATGCTAAGTAGGCGGCGATTAGGAGTAGGACCACGTACATGTATCCCGCACGAAAGGCCTGGAACAGAACGGGGAAGAGACCCCGAAGTATGAGAAAAGCCCCAACTGCGCTGGCCACTGCCACGAGTTGCGTGACCCGCACATCAAGCACACCGCGATCCGGGGAAAGATTCAATAGCCCCTTGAGGAACCTAAGCAGTGGCCCTGGCAGGAGGCTGATCGCCAGCATTAAGGTGAGCCAGGGAAGCTTCTCATACAAATAATGTCGTGAGGAAAACAGGACAACGCAATAAAAAGTGAAGCCGAGCGACCCAAGAATGAGAACGCCGGAGCCCAGCGACGGCCTCACACTTCGGGTGTCCTTCTTAGGAGCCTCCTCGCTCTTCTCCCCAACTCTGAGGATCGCTTTGAGCTTCTCGCAGAGCCACACAGCGGGAGCGACAAAGGGCTTGCCGAGGAGGAGCCCGAAGGAGTGTGCCAGGTCGGCCGGTTGTTCGTCGCCTCCTTGCGGCTCGGCTTGGCCTGCCTCTTTTAAGGGAGACACGATGATCCAAATGAGCGCTATCACCGGCAGCATCACGAAAACGGGGAACCCTAGGCAAAGCACGCCGACGTGGATATACCGAATTCGTAGCAATTCTCCGCCGGATCGTTCAATTCCCATGCGGTTGAAAAATGTAAACAAAACGAGGAACCCCGTGAGGTAGGTGACGCCGATGAAGGCCAATACGGACTTCCATGCGGATTCCGTAACGTCCTTAGGGAGGGGCAGAGTCTCGTCCATACCCGAGGACCTCCTTCCAAGTTGTCTGGTTGCCGCAGATTATACTCCGAATCTTCCGTTTGACACTACCAGCGCGTCTAACTAGACTTGGCGGGCGGCTCGGGTCTCAGGAAGCAAACCCACCGCAAAATGGGGCGCCCCGCAGTCCCGATTTTGGGACCCCGGGAACCACGAACGCCGGCATCTACCGGCTACAGGCTACCGGCAGCGAGTCGCCCACTGCCGACGCTCCACGGTTTCCTAGTCCGGTCCCTAGTCCCTCAGTCCCTGTTTTTGTCAATCCCTCCCCATCCTCAGAATCCACTCAACCATCCTGTTTCCAACGAGATAAGAACCCGCCCGGCGGTGCAGGTTAATTCCCCGGAATTGCTACACTTTTTTCAGGTGGCAAGAACAACTGCGGATGCATTGGGAGGCTTTGGCACACTCCGGGCCGCCCGCTTTTAGGGGCTACGCACCACATCCCGAGTCAGCCTTGCAGCCAAAACGGTGCAAACCCGCACAAAAACATCCCTAAGTTTATATTTTAGAGCCACGATGGGAAACGACAATCCCTACTGGAATTCTCTTCACACTTGCTCCTGGCAAAAGACAATCCTGCGCGCGATTCTATTCCTCTGGTAAACTCGCCGAATTCCGCCTTCTTCATAAGGGAACACCGAGGAACAATCGGCAGCATCGGTTGCTTCCTCAAGTGGCCGCTTGCATGCTCTTACTTCGGTTCGTGCAAGAACCAAGTGACCTGGACAGAAGCGGTGGTATCGCTCTGGGCGCCTGATTTGTACAGTGGAGCTTTCCAGCCCTCGTACAGCGCCCAACCTCGAATCTCGATATCCTTCAGCACGCGCTTCGAAACCAGGAATGAGTAGTCGTTCTGCGTCGTGCCACCGGGCAAGAACGCGCTCGAAACTTTGGCGTTGCGGTATTGGAACTGGACCTCCTCCTGAGGAGATAAGTGATAGGTCAGCCAGGCCTGGCCGCCCTTGCCTTGCCGTCCCACCCAATCGCCGGGCAGGACGCCATGATTCGTTGGTCCTTGCTTTTGGATCGTCTCCCAATAGAGGAACTGCCCCTGGTTAATCAGAGTGCCGTTCGGGTTGGCGTGGCTTGTGGGTTCAGTGTTCGCGCCTTCTATGCGCAGGTCCAAATGTTCCAGGCCCGGGACGCGCGCGAGATAAATCCCCGGATGGTAGCTCGAACGCCGCGGAGCGCTGATGGGGCTCACGTCGTCATGTACCAGCGAGTCGGTATACAGCGTGACCCAATGACTCAGAAATGGCAGCCGGTAACTGAAATCAAACGTACCCAATCGATATCCAGGATCGTCCCGTCCGAGCTTTTCCGATCCGACATTTTGAAAGCTGAAAAAACTGTGCAGAAAAGTGTGAATGGTAATCGGCGCGTGTCCCTCGCCGCCCCAGACGGTCTGGCGATCGAAACCGAACTCCAGATCGCGCGTGGGCTTGAAGCTGATCTTCTCCATGTGCACCCAGGGATCGCCTGGGTTAATGACGTTGGGCTGATTCTGTCCAGGATAAAGCGGGTTGGACACAAGGGTGTGGCCGCCGAGTGCGCCCACGAAAAACTCGTACCGGAAGGGTCCGGTGAGCCGTGAGAGCAACGGAACTCGCAGCGGCTCGATGCGGTCGATCTCGAAGTCGTAAATGTTCTCGGCATTGTTGCCCCACAGCATGGACGCGCCCTTGTCCGGGCCCAGCCAGTGGTCATTCTTGCCGAAGGAAATCTCGTGCCCCAGCAGATGATAGGAGAGCACTGCCTCCATCACCCGAACGTAATTTGCCGCCGACATCGGACCTAAAGGCATAGTGTCCTGCGCCACGTTCGCGCTGTAAGGAATGCCGTCGATGGTGTTGGAAAGATAGGCCGCCAGAGATGCCGAATAGCCGGCTGCGGACGGCGCGTGTTGAATTTCCCCACGAAAGTAGAGCGAGAACCGTCCCGCCTCGGCGCGGGCGCTGAATCCGGTGTAATTGTTGAAGCCGCCTTCGTAGGGCCGGCCGTAGTCGTCAACGATAGTCTCGCCCAGGTGAAAGCTGTCACGCAATGGAGTGCCGCTGATGCCGCGCATCAGCGTGTAGACGCTCTCCAACTCGGCGCGCGGAGGCGCCCCGCCCGTGCTGCGATCGATATCGGGCCTGAACTCGCGTACAAGCGCCACATAGATTGAACGTGCCTCGTCATTGTTCGTGCCGGACTCGATGGGATCGGCGCTGCGCTCCAGCATGTGTGCAATGCTTATCCGGGTCCAGGGCCGCAGGCCGAAAAATGCGGTGTCAACATAGCCGAGAGCATGCAACCGTTCGAGTGCCGGGTAGACCCAGTTGTCGACCGGCACATAGACAGAGCCCTGGGTGTCCATCTCGGCCATGGATGCGTCCAGTTGCGAATCAGGCGGGAGCGGCTGAGAACTGACGTTCTGCCCCTGGGCGCCGCACCACGCCGCCGCCCAAAACACCACGGCTGCCAGGAAAGGCAAACGGTATTTCACGCGCACCCCGCATCCGGCAGTCAAAGAGTCCCGAATCTTCCGGAAGTTTCAGTCTCAGTGAACGCGCTTCCCCTGTCAACCTGTGCCAGTGGACGCCCTACACTGGAATCCAGCCGGCTCACCCCACCGCCAAGTTTCGATATCGCGTTCAAAAAAGGCTGGACTGTTCAGCCACCTTCATCGGAGCCGGGACAGTAGCCGGACGCGAGCGCAGTGTGGTCTGGTCATTGATTCAGCACTTGAGCGTATTTATCGGCGATGAGGTTCCACCGGTATCGGCGGGTAGCAATCGCTTTCATCGTCGCGCGCTGGCTTTCCCATTCCGATGGAGCCACGCGGTTCAGCAGCGCGGCCAATTCTGAAGCATTCCTGAAGTACTGCGCGGCGTGTTCTGTCGTAGCCCGATTGTAGATCACATCGAACGCTGCGATGGGAAGCGACAAGTGCATTGCCTCAACCAAGCTTGGGTTGGTTCCGCCTGCTGAGTGCCCATGAACATAAAGAGAGCAATGGCCACGCAGCACGTTGAGCTCTTCGGGATCGTAAATCGCATCGAGCAGATGTAAGTTGCCGCAATGGATAAAACTGGCCTTCAGTTCGCGGCCAAAGGCGCTACTGCCCCAATTACCGACCATGACCAGTACGTGGCTAACTGATTGTGCGAATGCCTCTAGAATCATTTCGATGTTGTTGTCGGGCTGAATCCTGGCCACCGAGAAAGCATAGGGTGCATTCAAAAATAAATATCTATCTAACCGCTCTTCAGTAACCGGAGGGAGACTAACTTGATCCCCGCCATACTCAATCAAGACACTCGGCTTCCCGTACTCGTTGGCAAAATACGACGCGATACCTTCGTTATCGGCTACCAACACATTGGCCCATCTCACAGCAACAGCTTCCGAAAGTTTGAGAAAGCGGCTAGCCCATCGCCCCCACTTCGACCTTTGCCAGTCCAGCCCGTCCGCGTTCAGGATGACCCGCATACCAAATAGCCGCATCAAAGGCACAAAAATCCCGCCTGAGACGCCCAGCAGCAGAATAGTTTCTGCTCGAAAGCAACTGTCCACAAGCGACACCAGATCGAAAATTACGCTTTGTGCTCCATTGGCGCGGAAGGGAATGTATCTGAGTTCGGCAGATAGGTACGTCGTGGGATGGACGGGGTAATCGGGGCCACTACAGTAGACAACAAAATCCGTCGTTTTGCCGAGATAGACAACGAGGAAATGAGCGAGCGTTTCAAAACCGCCATAACGCGGGGGCAACCCTACAGTGCCAACCAAAGCCAGCTTGCGCCGAGAGCTCACGTAAATTCTCCTGCTAGTTCCATTGTTGCCTGCATGTGCCCGCGCGAAGAGGCGCCGAAGACGATCGTATCCCCTGTTGCCCGATCTGGCGGACGGCATCCGCCGCCATAGCTACCCGGTACGCCGACCGCACCTACAACGCCAATCATCGATATCCCTTTAAGCCATGGCTGCGCCTCACTCACTACTTTTGTTCCTTTGACAAGGTATCCAGCATATCGGCCACACGTCCCTGAAAAGCATGGAAGGAGAAATGCGCCCTACGAGCACGTGCGGCTGCTCGCAGCGATTGAAGGCGTGGCGGATCATTCAGTAGATCGAGCACCGCAGCCGCGATCTGTTCCGGGTTACGTGTGGGCGCATCAAACGCCCATGCGTCGCCCAGGATCTCGGGCGCCACAGCCATACCGGCCGTTGCCACCGGGACGCCATAGGCCAGCGATTCGGCCATCACCAACGAAAAAGTCTCGGTCCACAAAGATGAGTCGGTACACTGCAGCAACAGGGAAGCCCCAGCAAACATCTGCAGCGGTTCCGAGAGGCCGCAGCAGATCTCCACGTTTGCCGCTTGGGCGGCCTCGGCCCAGCTATGTGCTGACGGGGGTATGTCAGGTACACAAGCGACAGCACGGACGCGGGCAGGAGGTAAACGTCGAGCCACATCGACGAACAACGGGAATCCCTTTAAGGCAGATACCGCGCCCACAAACAACAATACCGGCGGCTCCAGCGGCGTTGTGTCGCTGCTATGGCCCACGCAGTTGGGCAAGACATGCGCCGGCACACCCAGCCGTTGACGGTGCAGGTTCGATACGCACAGCACGTGCGCGCCGCGGGCTGCTGCCCAAACCAGTAATCGTTGGAACAAGCGCGGGAACTCAATCTCGTGCAAATGCAATACGACCCGATTCGGCGCCACCCACAACATCGGCAGCACAGCAGGAATCGCATGCACGGTGTTTGCCCACACAAGACTCCCGCGGCATGCGGCCCAGACCATGCGCGGCGCCATGGCGATAATCCACAGCGGGTACAGCGCTTTACGCAGTGGGATTCGATTCACGCCCAAAAAACGGTGGACGCCGGTCAACTGCGACACAAAGCCGTTAGTGCCGAAACCCAGATACACCTGCAGAGGTACCCCAAGGCCCTGCAGCGCACGGGCCACCGCAACGGCGACGCGCTGCGAGCCGGCCAATGCATCAAATGGATGCAGCAGCAGCACGCTCTGCTTGTGCCCAGGTACACTCACACGAGTCTCCTCAGCCGGGAGCGGTACCACAGCAGGCCGGCCATCAATGCCGCGCCGTAGACAGCCGCCTCGAGAATCAGCGTTGGCAGCGCGGAACCTATCTTCATTTGTGCCAAGGACGCAAAGGTACGAAGCAGTACGCTGAACAACGCCAATATACCCAGCCAACCAAATAGCTCGCCCCATAAGTGACGCGATGGCCCCACGGCACGTGCCATGGCCACCGCAGCGACGCTACTGGACAAAAACAGCGCCAACGGGAAGGCCTTCGCCCCCATCACGTGCACCAGCGACAAGCTGAATGCCGCTGACAGCAGTTGAGCAGCCACACCCCATACCGCGTAGGTGCGGCCCTTCTGCTGAGCCAGCAACGCTACACCGTGCACCTGATACAGCGCAACTGGCACCAGCGCTATCAAGTAAAACCGAATCAAGCCGACGATTACGTCGAACTGGTCAGCGCGCACTCGCCCCTTTCCGAAAAGCACGGCTGCGATTAGATCAGCCCCACCCCACAGGGGGGGCAGCACGGCGAGCAAAAACAACAAGACCACACGCTGCACTTCGCGCCACACCAGGGCAAACGCGGGCTTGGGCGCGCCGGCGGTTGCCGCCTGGGTCAAGCGCGGCACTGCCAGAGAGAACAACACACTGATGACCACAGCCTGCAGCGATGACTTGATCTGGGAGGAATAGTTGACGCTAGCCACCAGACCCACCCCGAGCGACGAGGCCAGCGTCTTCTCCAGCAATCCATAGGCCTGCCCCGCGCCGTACGACAGAAAGAGCGGTGCTGAAAACCTGATGTAATCGCTCACGGCAGGGCCGGCCAGTGGCCGCCACGGCGCGCCCAGAAAGCGCTGTCGCACCAACAGCAACAGCACGCAGCCCACCGACAGCAATAGACCCAGGTAATAGGCAAGCACCAGCGAATAGATGCCCAGCGCGGATTGCAGCCCATACACGCTGGCCAAGCTGACCAGCGCAGCGCCCACCCCGATCCATTCGGGGGCATAGATTATCCCACAGCAGTTCAGGTAGGCGCAGCCGAGCGCCAGCAGCTGAGTCAATACCAACGAAGGCAACATCAATGCGAACACGCGCAACACCAGCAACTCACTACCACCGTGGCGAGCTCCGACGTATAGAATGCTCAGCAACCAGGGTCCCGCGAACCACAACAGCAACGCTAGCAACGCGCTACCCAGCGCGGTGACGCGCAGCAGCCTCGTGGCTCCCTGTGCGGCTGCGGCATAACCGTCACGAGCGGCCTGCTGCAGGAACCGGGAACGAGCGATTTCGTTCACCGGCCCCCAGGCCATCATGCCGGCCGCTGACACCACGCCTAAGGCGAACACCCAGGCGTCCATCTGCAGGCTGATGCCGAACAAGCGTCCATACAGCATCAGCGACATCACTGCGAGACCAAGCTTCGCGCCACGCAGGGTCGCCAACTGCAGAAACTGACGCTTCATTGCTGCCACCGCCGCGATTCCGGCGCCGCGCCGCCGCGCTCACCATGGCGCGCCACCGTGTCCGCATAGCACTTGAGCCAGAACGCCGGCCTGTGCTTCCAGTGGAAGCGGTCGGCGTCGGCTAGCACCTGCTGCGCCATTTGCCGTAGCCGCTCCGGGTGTTCCGCCAGCTCATCCAAGTGGCGAGCGAAGCCGGCCACCACTTCGTCGTATTGCCCAATCGGTACCTTCAATCCAGCCCCATCGGTAATGGTGTCGTGCATGCCGCAGTGGTCGATGGTGAGCGTGGGAACACCCAAAGCCATCGCCTCCCAAACTACGGTCGTATTGGCCTCGCTGACGCTGGTGATCACGTGCAGGTGACTGTCATTCAGCAGGTGGTGCACTGTTTGGCGCTCCACTTGACCATGCCACACAAATTGCGCAGCCAATCCGGCCGAAGCCACTGTCTTTTGCAGAACGGTACCCAGGGGGCCATCCCCCGCCACGTGCACTTCGAAGCGAGCGGCATGCTGCGTGCGCTGCATCGCGTCTACCAGGATCTTTAGCGCTTTTCGAGCTTCCAAAGAGCCGATCCACACCAACTTCAGCCGCTGCAGGTCGTCGAACTTTGCCTGATTCAGGGCTACTTCGCCTACGACGCCGTTTTCAGGCAAATACAGGCTCTCAACGCCCAATACGCGACGGAAGATGGCTTGGTTTTCGGTGGTGGCTGTAAGCACTAAGTCTGCCCGCGACAAGGCGCGCCGCACGCGCTTGCTGAAGCGCAGTTGAAACCAATTCGCCACCGCACGCAAGCCTAGCCTGACACGATCTGCTAAAGGTAGCGCTCGAGCCAGCATCCAAGGAAGGTGTGTAGCGCCGCCGATCGGCCCCCAAACATAGGGCAAGTCCATACGCCACATAGTCCCTGGCTCTCGGTAACCGATCGGCCCCACGTAATGGATAAGATCATAGACTTGTTCTCGAGCTAACTGTCGCGCCACTCGCCCGGCCTCACGCTGCCACACACGGTAGGCCAAGTAGAAGCTGTACGTGAGCCAGCCGCGGCGATTTACCGCATTCAACAACCGCGCGAGCAACGGCGGGGGCACCGGCACAAAATTTACGCTCGGCAGTGATTCGCGAAGCACCGGATCGGCCAGTTCTTCGAAGTCACCCATGTGCGTTCCGGCACAACCATAGAGTACAGTGAGTTCGCAATACTTCGACATCCAGGTGATGTGGTTCCAGGCCACCGAGTATTCGGAACCGCGTTGTGGCGAGACCGCGTATGCCAACAGCAAGACTTTCGGATGAGTCATTGGAATTTCACAATCATACAAACTGGAATGGTGCACACCATGCCGCCTTATTCCAAATGGCCCTCAGGAACCACAAAAAGTAGGCTGAAGCAAGCGCCATTGCCAATAGACGCATGACAAGTCCGCGGCGTCCTTCATCGGTACGGAGGCAGCCAACCAACACAAAAGCCAGCACCACGGGTCTAAATGCGGTGAAATAGAATGCCAGCCGGCCAAACGGGATGTAATTAGTATAGAGCGCGAACGGGGATAGCAGCGCACCAATCAGATACAGGTTGTAGTAGATCCGGAAGCCCCATCCCCCGAATAGCCGCTTCAGCATGGGCGCTGAATAGATGATGAATAGGTCGGTCAGCAAGATGAAGAGCATCCCGGGGCTGAAGCCGGCAAAAGACTTGTCATAGAATAGAGCACCCTGAACCGCCGCATAGTTGCCGTAATTTGAGGCGAGCGCCAGCAATGGCAGCAAGCCGATCAGTTGCTCACCGGTTTTGTATGCGGCTGCGTATGCCAGCAACAGCATCGCCATCTGTAGAAGGCGGTTGGAAATCCAATCGCGGTCCAGAAGGAAATACAACGGGAGGAACAAGAGCGCACTATTGTGTATCAGGCTGGCGCCGCATACCAGCAAAACGTAGCGCAGGAACCGTCTCTCAAGTAATGCGGGCATGGCCGAAAGCAAAATGGCATAGGCAAGGGCCTGACGGATGGTGTTCATTGACTCAAACACCAGCAAGCTGGTAAAGAAGAAGTAAACATACCAGGAAGCGATGACGGTGTACCGCCGCAGCCAACTCACCATAAATAGCATCTGCAGCGTGCAAGTGGCTAAGAAAAGCGACGCCGGTGGCAATCGGTATGCGCGCAGGGCGCGAATGAGCCAGTAAAAACCCCACTCATACCCTACATCGGAAGCGCGCACTCCCTCCTTGATTACGGAGTAGATATCCACATAGGCAGGATAGTCAAGGCCAACGTTGTAACGCAGACCCAGTATCAGGCCATACAGCAGCACCGACACCGCCATCGCCACCACCACACGAAACGAGACCGCACTACTGTGTTGCACCGGATGACCCGCCGGACATGCCAGACGCCAGGTGATCACCAGCGTGGTCATCAGCGACAGGTAGACGATGTAGGCTAACAGCATGGCAGGTATCGGATCGAAGTTCCTCAGAGATGGTAGCACGGCCGAGCAGGGACGCCCGCATGGTTTGGGCTTGTTCTTGTTACGCTTATTTCTTTTCCGCTACGGGAGGGGGAGGCTGTGGCTTGTGGGGAGCATTCGCTATGGTTTTCAAATCAGGCACCACCGGAAAAGGGTTGTGGTTGTGTAACTTGCTCACTGCGTGTTAGCTTTGAGAAAAGCGGTATGCGGAAAGCCACGTAAGGAAATCTGAGGGCGAAAGCAGAATGGCTGAGCAACTCGAGCGGCCCCCTCTATGTCAGCCATGCAAAAACTAAAGGCGAATGAGTTGCCAGCAACCTCGCGACAAAGAATCGCGGACACAAGCCCGCTGGGTGCAGTTGCAAACGTGATGAATCGACTCCGCTATAAGGGCGACTCTCAGGGCAGCTTCCGCGTATATATCTGGCGTCATCTGGTCGCTACTGTGCTGCGTGGAATGGTTTACCGTCTCTTTAAACTGAAGAGCGCCGGCCCGGTCTCCGTAGGAGACCATGTGCGTATCGTTGGGCCAAAATCGAATATCATTGCGGGCAAGCACTTCAAGATCGAGGCAGGTGTCTATCTCCAAGCGGTGTGCGCAACGCCCATGCGCTTTGGCGACGATGTCACCCTTTGTGCCGGTACCATGATTCGTCCCAGTGGTCATTGGGGCGGAAACCTTGGCGCCGGTTTGCAAATGGGGAATCGCAGTTCGTTGGGAGCCTATTCCTATGTCGGCTGTTCCGGAAGCATCCGCATCGGCAACGACGTCTTGATCGGTCCCCGATTGACCATGATCGCCGAGAACCACAATTTTGCTGATACCAGCCTGCCCATGAGCCGCCAGGGGGTAAACAACCGCGGCATCGTTATCGGCAGCGATGTTTGGATCGGTGCCTGTGTCACGATCTTGGACGGCGTCGTTATTGGCGATCATGCCATCATCGCCGCCGGCGCCGTAGTCACCCGCGATGTCCCCTCCTATGCCATCGTCGCCGGGGTGCCCGCCCGCCTCCTGCGCAGCCGCAAATCCGATTTGCCCCTGCAGACCCATCTCGACGGGGACTCGGAATAGATCCAGTTTCGCTGTCGTCCAAAATAGCCAGTCCAAATAGCCAGATAGATGCAGCGCGGTATGTTGAAGGCAGAGTCTCGCGCAAAACCGGCGTATCGCTTCAAGTTTGCAATTGAAACGGGCAGGCTTCATCCCGTACCCTGCCTGTTGTGCCGCCAGAAATATGCAAGATTGCTGGCCGTGAATAGGAGATGTAGCCTAACAGTATGTCATGTGTCGGATAGAAGTCACTCAGAGATGGTCGCACGGCCGAGCAGTGACGCTCGCATGGCTGCAATCGCAAAAAGGTACTTGAGACGCCATGAACGCAGCACCGGACGCAGCAGTGCTCGCGTCTGCAGTTGGGCGGCTACCCCCATCCTGTCGTGGGTATCCAGGCGCTTCCAGTAGTAGTAGATGGCGCCCACGACCAACGCGCTATAAGATGCCAGAACGCGAGCGCCACGACCGCTCCTCGCGCAGGTTAGACGGAAGTATTCAAGGCCTTGGAGCACGCGCACCATATCAAGTGCATGCTTCAATAACTCGCCTGATCTCATAATTGAGCCCTCGCGCAGGTTATACACGTAGCAATCGTGCGCTAGCCTACTCACCCGCTGCGCCTGATAAAGGGCCAGTGGCGTGAACAGCGCGTCCTCGTGATACATGCCTTGTTCAAATCGAAGTCCATGCGTACGGATGTGTGCAGTTGACCACACGTAACACCACACCGGAAGCTGCACACTATAAGAACATGCAAGAAAATCTTTGCCAGAATAAACCTTCCCCGGCAACGCGTGATTGATCACAGTACCATGTTTTCCGTCGGACATCACATAATCGAGATTCAGCACCTCCACGCTTGGGTGCAGGCGCAAAGCCTGCAGCACACGCGACAGGCCGCCTGCGGTCAACCAATCGTCACTGTCAACAAACCACAGGTACTCGCCCTTTGCAGAGGCGGCGCCGGCATTGCGCGCCGCCCCCAGACCTTGGTTGGCCTGCAGGATAAAGTGCACGTTAGGCTGGCCGGCGCAAACCCGGTCGGCGATCGCGATGCTGCGGTCGGGTGATCCGTCATTCACTACGATCAACTCACAGGCACCGGCAAAACCAGGATCCTCGATGATGCTGCGCAGGCAGCGCTCGATCCAAGGCTCGACCTTGTAGACGGGTACGACAATGCTGAGCTGAATCATGTGAAAGTTACCTGGCGCCTGGCTTGGGTCAACAAAAGCCTCTCTTCAGAAAGCTGAGCGGTGCCGCGCAAGCAGATCACGGCAGACGCGCAAGCGTTAGTCGCGCAACGTCGCTTCGCAGCCACCAAGAACGGAAGACCAGAAAGTCAGAGTGCTGTCGTTGGCGTCGATGCGTCGGTAACAAGCCATGGTACGCAATACATGCTCAGCAGGCATGGCTTTTGTGCTGACCAGTTTGGCTCTGCGCGCAGCCATGAGCTCAACCACCTCAGGGGCGCAGAGCAAGTCCTCATCGGTAGTCATCACATGCGAGTCACCTCCTCACTGACAAGGCTTTGCTTAGGTGGCGAAATGCTATGCCGACTCCGAGAATATCTGCAAGCCGCTGAAGTCCTGCGGAGAAAAGTGCCACGAAAATGCCAACAATAAATCCAAACGCAGTTGTGGTGATGACGATAAGCGTCCGGCTCGGGAAGGATCTCTTATCCGGCGGGATGGCGGGGTCGACGACCTGGATGAGTGCGCCTTCTTTGGCTTCGTCAAGCTTGGCCAATTCGAACTGGCGGGCGAGGATGTCGAAGATCGTCTCGTAGTACTTGACGTCGCGCAGCTTGCGGACGTATTCCACTCCGGCCTCGGTCATTTGGCCTTTGGGTACGATGATCGCGGCGGAATCGCCGCCGCTGCCTCCCAGTTTGGCCAGTTGCGCCCGCAAGCCGTCCAACTCCTGCTGCGCCTCGACCAGTTGCGCATTCTGGCCGGTAGCGTAGGTCTGCATGCCCTGAATCTGCACTTCCTTGGCCGCGATTTGCGCGCGCAGCGCGGCGCCGGATTCGATAAGCGCCTTCGCCTGGCTGTCGAGTTCGATCAGCCCGGTCTTTTGCTCTGTCACTTTCAAAGCTTCTTCGGCATCGGCGAGGTTTTGATTGGCCTGCTTGAGCTGCTCCTCGAAAAAGAGTCGGCGCTGCCCGGCCTCGGTGATGGCGAGGTGCTGCGACAAATCGCGGAACTGATCGACGTAGCCGTTGGCCAAGTCGGCAGCGCGGCGCGGATCGTGATCTTCAACCGAGATGTGGATGAGACCATCTTTGCCGCTGTCGTCAACGGTTGCATAATGCTCAAACTTCTTGCGCGCATCGGAGAGGTACCGTTTGCGGTATTCCTGCATCAGGCCGTAGCGCTGGATCATCGCATCTTCGACGGTGCGGCTCTTGAGCATTCCCACGTATATGTCGTTGGGGTTCTTGAGCAGACTGCTTCCGCCGCCGGTCAACGCGGCCACCTGGCCCAAAGCGCCAAACTGCGCGGCCAATTGGCTGCTCAACGACGAGTTCTGCTGCGGCGGCAGCAGCGTCACCATTGCCGTATAGCGCACAGGCAGAAGCAGCGAGACGATGATCGCCAGGATCGCAAATCCCGCCGTCACCCAGAAGATGGTGCGCTTTCGCTCGGCCAGCACGATGAGAAGATCGAGCAGCGAGATTTCATCTTCTTCCCCTTCCGCGATCGGCTCGGCAGCGGGAGAGGCGGAAGCAGGCTCAACCTGCTCATTCCGATCCGAAACTGGATGATCAGTCAACATCGGTTTCTTCCGGAAGATAGATCTGTCGCGCGAACTCATCCGCATTCTACAGGAGGCGCACCCTGAGACTTGTCAATGAACCACGTCCAACGCAGCGGCGCCGAGCGCAAATTGAGAGAACATCTGTGACCAGTTCATCACGCCATAGAGCGCAGACACTTTTGGGAGTTTCTCCGGAACCACGATTGTATCGCCCGGATAGATGTGCAGGTCGTTGAACTCGCTCCCCCACGGTCCCGTGCTCATTTCGCGGCTCACCACCTCTCCGTCGGCGCGGATGATGAATTCGCGCCGGCGGTCGGCATCCTTGTTTTGGCCCCCTGCCAGCCGCAAATACGCTCCTACATGCGAGCCCGGCTTGAACAGGAAGGAGTTCTGATCGTTGACCGCGCCGACCACATTAACCGCGGCTGGAACGAACGGGACAACAAAGCGGTCACCGTCTTCCAGGGCGATATTCGGGAGGCTGTCGACGCCGCTGCTGTCAGGCCGCAAAGCCAACACGATCCGACCGGTAGCGCGAATTTGCCGCAGGCTGGCAAGAAGGTTTTGTCCACTGCTCTGGATCGCGGCGCTACTGGCCCCCGCCGTGCTCACCTGTTGCGGCGCCGCTGCCAGATCATTCCGCTGGATTCTCATGCTCAGGCTCTGCAGGTATTCATCGATTCTGGCCTGCTGCATGGCGCGGGTCGACACCCGGGTGAATTCCGAGGCAAAGAGGTAGGCATTCGGCGTGAATCCGCCGGCGCGCTCCACGAGCTGGCGCAAGGTTTCGCCGGGTTGGACCATATACACGCCGGCATGCACGATTTCGCCGTCCAGCTTGACCCGCTTGTTCTGCTCTGCAAGGGGTACCTGGATTTCAGCTTGCGAAAAGACGGTGACTGCGTCTCCAGCCTGCAGATCGAAATCCTGGGAAGCGTCGTGTTGCAGCACAAGTTTGCCCAGGTCAAACGGGATGAGAGTGCTCTTCAGGGTGTCGGCGTCGAGGCGCTCGACGACGGCATAATCCCAGTCGATCTCCGGCGCGGCCTGGCGCATATCGGTGAAGCTCGGCGCCGGCTCAAATTCCGGAACCGGCAATCCAAGCTGTGCCCGCTTCCACCAGTAATTCCGCGTAATCAGCGACTCCTTGTCGGGAATCAGATCGCTAATGCGCATGCCGGAATGCCATGCGAAGCGCCCGGGATTCGCTGTATTTCCCCTCAGAATGACCGTCTTCTCGTACTTGGGCACGATCGAGTACACACGGACGATGTCACCGTCGGCCATCGGCAGCGCCATGCCCGCCGCATCGTAGGCCACCTCCATGGCGTGCCGGTCGCGATGCTCATCAATGCGCTCGATGGAGATACGCGCCTCGGCAGCGACCGCAGAAACACCCCCGCCATCGGCCAACAAGCCAGACAGCAGCTCCTGTGGCTGAAGCTCGTAGATAGCCGGATTGCGCACGCTGCCAAACACAGCAGCCTGGGGGCCCACCGGGGGAATGAAAATGATATCGCCCTGCTGCAGCTTGGCGTCCTTGGACTTGTCTCCCCGGATGAGAAGATCGTAGAGGTCGAAGCGGGTGACCACCGCTTCGCCGCGGCGCAGCTCGATGGAGCGCATCGAGCCTTCGACCCCGGGCCCGCCGCTCGCGAACAGCGTGTCCACCAATGTGCTTAGCGAGCTGACCGTGTAAACGCCCGGCCGCCGCGCCTCTCCGGCCACATAAACCTGGATGGCGCGGATCTGCCCAACATCCACAGTGAGATTGAAGTTGCGGTAGACGCGGCCTATGGCTTCGCTCAAATGCTTATCGAGCGCGGAAAAGGGCAGACCCGCAACATGCACTGGGCCCACTTGTGGCAGATAGATCTCGCCCGAGCGGTCAACGCGCTCATTGGCCGTCAGGTTCACCTGCCCCCAGATGCGGATGCGCAGCTCGTCACCCGGTCCGATGACGTAATCGGCTGGGACTGGAGTCATTTCCAGAGGCGCAAATGTGGACGGCACGCTGCGAAACAGATCCGCCCCAAAGATCGGTAGAGTTTGGCCTGTCGTAGAGGATACAAACCTCTGGAACTCGGTCGCCGCCTCGGGCGGAAGCGGCACAGGATTTGCGGTAGCCTGGCGTGATAACTGTTCAATATCCGAGTAATTGGCTGGGAGATTTGCGGAGGGGCTGGCCGGAAGACTCCCAGAGGGGTTACTCGGCAGATTCCCCGGTGAGACGCTGTTCCCTCCTGGCGTTACGGGCTGCATTTGCGATTGGGTCCCTTGCCGCGTCTGGCTGGAACTCGGGTTGGAACACTCCAATGTTCCCGCAAGCACAGGGTCGGAACAGTCCAGAGTGGTTGGACTTTGCGCCGAGAGCAAGCTGGTAAACGACCCGGCCAGAACGAGGAAGCTGAATCGCCGGACGATGGAAACGATGCCTCCAGGTCGAAAGCAGGCAAGACAACTCTTGCGGCCCCCGTCGCTCCTTCCGCGCTGTGGAGATTGCATATGTCACGAGTCTAGCACGGCCGCAATATGCTTCTGCCCTGGATTGCGGATCTCCCACAGTTTCAACCATTGAGGAATGGCTGATTCGCAACAGAAGGTAGTTCTGAAATTCTGAAATTTCCTTTAGATGGGAGCTATCAAGGCTATAAAAGGCCGTAATTTATTGGTTAACAACTGAATGACCAAAGTCATGTTTGCGCGCTCGATTTCATATTATGTTCATACTTTGCCAAGCCGTTCTCTAGCCGCTCCGCATACCCCATTTCGGTACCCAGTTGACCACAGCACGAAATGTGATCCAAAACATACAACTTTGATGTAAGAAAAGATGCAATGAGTCACGTAATTTCAAAGAATCTCTGCTATAGTTGTCGCACAGCTTGCTCCTTAACCTTGATCGTTGCGCTTTGGGCCCAATCCTGTGCGAACGCAACGATTGTCGAATCGTAACGAAGGATACTGACTTTATCAAGACACTGCGCTGATTGAAAGGACGACGGTGAGCCGTGTCCTCAAACTGCTACTGTGCAGACAACTTCCTGTTGCAAGTCTCCAGCCTGCTGCAATATCGACCGCTGTTACCGCATAGGAGGACCAGCTTGAGCACTGAGCCGCTAGTCTATCATTCTGCAGATTCATCTTCTTCCCCTTCGCAAGCCGTTTACGAAAAAATGAATCGATTCGGAGAGCAGACCCCGGGGCGGCTGCTGAGCGAAATTCACCTTTCCGCGCTCCAAGAAGAAATGGAGATCGCCTCGATGCGCTTCCGGGATTCGTGGGCCCCGGCCGCGCTGGAGTTGCATGCGGACTGGAAACCATTGAGTCCGTGGTCGCGCTCAGCGCTCAAACGGTTCTTTGACTGCGCGTGTGTTCTTGTGGCGCTGCCCGTGCTGGTTCCCCTCATTTTGGCGATCGGCGCGGCCGTGCGGGTCACATCGTCCGGGCCGGTCATGTTCCGGCAGAAACGCGTGGGCCGTAACGGTCAGCCCTTCACCATACTCAAATTCCGCACCATGATCCATGTTACCGATCGGGCGCATCGTCCCGTCACCACGTCGGACAATCAGCAATTCACTCCAGTCGGTCCTTTTCTGCGCCGGTGGAAGCTCGATGAGCTGCCGCAGCTTGCGAACGTATTGCTCGGACACATGAGCTTAGTAGGTCCCCGCCCCAAACTGCCGGAACATGTGATCCTCGATCCCCCTTGCCGTCCGGGAGTCACCGGGATGGCCACGATCGTTTTCGCGTGCGAGGAGGCAACCCTCGCCCGCGTCCCTAAGGATCATTTGGATGCTTACTATTACGCGGTGGTGCTGCCCGCCAAGCGCCAACTGGATATCGAATACATGGCCCGGGCCACCTTCCTTTCCGACCTCAAGCTTCTCGTCAACAGCGTTCTTCACCGCTGGGATGACACCGCCCTGGAAAGCTCTCTCCTTGCGGCGGCGCTTGAATATGAAAACGGAATGACTCCATCCAGAGTGTCCGATCCGCCCCGGATCAGTGGTCGCAAGCCCCTACCGATCAGCGCGAATCAGCAGGCCGAAGTTGAGCAAGCCTCGGCTTCCTGACGCATTCCAATAGGAACGCAGCGAGAGGATCACGACTTTTCGTTGGCGTGCCTCTCCTGCGTACCCATACGCGCGTTTACGGCAACGGCTCCTGCCGGTAGAGTTGCGCGGTGTGGCGCACTGTCACTGTCAGCGCCATTGCCGCCATGCCCAGCGTCGCAATGGCTCCTCCCAGATCGAACAGCAGCATCCTGTGGCCGAAGAGCTTCGAGTACGGATTGCGCAGCGCCGCCAGGTTGCCGGCAATGAGCAGAATGCGAATCTCCGTGGGACCGAAGATGCCTTGCGAAAGCTTGAAGCACTTGAGCGTATACGTGGCTAGATTGCTCTCGCTCGACAGGATCAGAAACGCAATCAGCATGGCGATCGCCGTCTGCCAGTGCAGCAGTCCAGAGCAGCCGAGCCCGCACATCAGCGCCACCGATCCCAGAATATCCACCACATGATCCACATAGAACCCGTAACGCGGGCGCTCGTGCCCACGCACGCGGGCCAGCGTGCCGTCCAGACTATCGCCCAGCCAGTTGAGCGCCAGGCACACGATCGCCAGCAGCAGAGCCCTGCGGTCGTAACGCGCCAGGGCGTAGCAAACGCCGGCTGCAACCTGCGCAGCCAGTCCGAGAACCGTCAGTTGGTCCGAGCTTACCCACGCCGGCGCGCGCCTGGCCATCCACAGTAAAGCCCGCTTCTCCAACCGCGCCGTCAGCGCCTCATTCACGCGCCGTGCGCTCTGAAATGCTGTCTCCTTCTCGAGTACTACCGATTGCGTATTCATCCTGGTTTCCTTTTTTTGTTTTTTGGACGGTTCCTTCCGCCAGCAGTTGCCGCGCCGCTATTTCTTCAGCGCTTTGTATGTAGCGTTCAGCGTAAACTCCAGCGATTCGCGTGGAATGCTTTCAATAAACGTCCCAATCAACCAGCCCAGGCCTGTGGGTATCGAACGGCTCAGCGAAACCGACTCGATCTGGATTTCGAGTCCGCCGTCCCGCTCCTCGTAGCTCCAGTAGGTGTTTAGCCGCCACATAAAGCCGTGCTCCTCGCCGGGGTGGAGCGCGCGTTCCTTGGCCGTGCCAGGCGAGTCAATCTCCGCAATCTTCGTGCTGCGCGATATGCTGTATCCGCGCTGCGTATCCAGTTTTCCAAAGGTGACGTCGTACGCCGTATCCAGCACTACCGTCAGGACGTGCTTCTGCTCGACTCGCATCGTCACCTGATATCGGTCGCCCTGCTGCGCCAGCACTTTGGCCGTGAGCACCTCCGGCGCATATCGTTGCGGATAAGCGTTGAAGTCCCTCATCACCCGCTCAAAGTCGCCGGCTGTGGCCCTGGGCACAAACGCCGTGCCGCGCCAGTCATGCAGCAGGGCTCCCGGCAACTCCGCGCCCGTGGCCGGCGTCAGCTGCTCGATGATCAATTCGCCCCGTTGCAGGCGCGCGAAATCCTCCGCAGCCAGAAATCCTTCCTCCGATCTGTGCTGCTCGGCCAGACGCACTTCTACTTTGCTCACATACGAGTTGAAAGCCGCAGTCGCCGCGGGCGTAGGCTCTTCCGCTGCCAAAATGGAGGCGGCCAGAAACATCAGCAACCCGCCGGCAACCCAATACCTTCGCGAATGTGAATCTTGGTCGTGCCACATGCTCCGAACCTTACGCTGCCGCGCCTTCGAAGGCAATGCATGGAATCTCATCTGTCGGTGATTGATTCTCACCGTGCAAAACGTTCCACGCGTTGAACTTCCGGGAAGTTGTATCTTGGGAGGGCAGGCTTGGTGTGAACTCTCCATCGGCTAAACTTAACAAAGACATGGCGGAAAACATCATCGGCCCTCGCCCATCACCGCGCTATCGCTTTGGGACCTTTGAAGCAGATGCCGCCACGGGAGAGCTGCGCCGTCAAGGATTGCGCGTCAAGCTGAACACGCAGCCCTTCCAGGTGCTCCTCATGCTCCTCGCTCGGCCCGGCGAGCTGCTGACGCGCGAGGAAATCTCCCGCGAGCTCTGGCCCGACGGAACCTTTGTCGATTACGAGCACGGCGTGAACTCGGCGGTCAATCGCATCCGCGAAGCCCTCGGCGACACCGCCGCCAGCCCCCGCTTCGTTGAGACTCTCGCCCGCCGCGGCTATCGCTTCGTGGCCCCGGTAGAGCGGATCTCCCCCGAACCGATCCCTGCCCGCATCGCTTCCGGCGAAGTTCCCTCGCCCGCGGCCCCCGAATCCGAAACCGCTGCATCGACTCAGCAATCCTCAGCCGCAACGGAGCCTGAAAGCAAGCCGCGCATCCAGATCCTGGCCACTCCTGAGGATCTGCCCAGGACTCCGTATCCTGTCGTGCAAACGATCTTCGTCCTGTTCCAGTTGATGTACCTGGGCTTTTATATCGGCGCGCTGGCTAATCTGGCGGAGATTCACGATCTCCTTTCGCCGCTGCCAAGGGCAACCGCCGTCTTCCATGTCCTCATCCTCACGGCCGCCATCCTGATTCCCGCGCGCGCCTTCGTTCTCTGCGCCGGGCTCTTCCACGCACCGCGATTCCGAGAAAAATTCCTCCGGCTTTGGCCGGTTCTGCTTGTCTTCGATGTGCTGTGGTCGCTCTCGCCCTTTTTGCTCCTGCACCACATCAACTTCGGGCTCGCGCTCGCCTGCACCACGCTTCTCGTCTATTCGCCGTTTGCGCAGCGCTCGCTCGTCCTCATGGGCGCGGGCAGCGAGGATCGCCGAGTTTCAGCAGCACTTCGCTGACCCCTGGCCCCTGATCCCTGTATCAAAACTCGGTGTGGAAGCGAAACGCGGAAATCGCCACAGGGCCGCGAGCCTGGTTATAGCCGGGATTGTTCACGTGCTGAAAGTCGTAGGATACGGAGAAGCCGCGCCAGAGGTGCGCTGTGTAGAAGCCCTCCACGATTTTTTCCTGGCCGTAGGTCAGCCCGCCGTCGCCCAGCAAAAAGCCGAGCCCGCCCATGGCAAGATACTGCTGATGCGCGGCCACAATGCCATTAACCACAAAAGCCGCGCCGGCGCGGTCGCTCGGGCGGCGCCAGGAATGGCCCAGGGCAAAGCCGCCGAATTCCGCCGTACGGTCGTCCTCGGTAAATGCGAACGACTCGTTGTGGCCGTCGCTCCAGCCCAGGCGGCCGAACACACTCACCTGCTGCGTGATCGTCTGCTCGAAGTTCAGGCCGAAACCATACTTGTGACGGCCCTGCTCGCGGGTCGCAATGATGTCCGGCGTAGCGGTCTTGTGATCAAGGAACTCCGCGTTCGCTTCTTCATAGTTCCCCATGTCGGCGTGGTTCATATAGGCAAGCAGGCGCACCACGCCCGGCCGGTTCGCCATGCGGTTTCCGCGCGCCTCGAACTCCAGGTTCTCTGACCGCGCCCGCGCAATGTCGGCGTCGAGGTATTGGCCGTTGGCAATCTTCGGCATTAGCGCTTCGGCAAAACGCGCAGACCACCAGTGATCGTCGTACTCCACAATCGCGCCGTCGGTGTAGCCGCGCGTGTCCGCGGCGTAGTCGAAGGCGCCGTTGCTGTCCACCGTCCAGTTCAGAAACTGCAGGTGGCTGTCGGAGCCATACGTGTTCAAGTCGAAGAAGTCGACTAGGTCGAACTTGCCCACACGAAATTCGAGCCGACGCACAGGAAGCGATGTGGCCAGATGCAGCTCGTCGCGATCCGCTTCAGCGCGCTCATGCGTCAGCGGAACAATCTGGCGCAGCATGAACCGCGCAATGTACGGCGCTTTGGACAGTGCAACGCCATTCGCCAGCCGCACCGAGTCCATGTTGGAGTAGCCAGCCATACCGTTTGCATTGCCGATGCCGTCGCCGGTCGCATCCTCCAGGTCGGCGAAGACTTCAGTGGTATGCGTGAGTTCGTAGCCTGTGTAAAGCGTCAGCACGTGCGTGGTTGCGGTCTGTGCCCAGTTGGTCAGGCTGTTCGGCCCGCTGTACTCCGCCCTGAATGCCGGATGGCCTTGCATAATGACGTTGGCCTGGCCCGAGATCCAATAGCGTCCGGTCTCAGTATGCGGGAAAAGCGTTTCCGGATCGCTTGAGCCCGAATCGGCTTGAGCCGGCTGATTCGCCTGAGTCGCCTGCTGCGAGCCGGAGCCTGCATTGCCGCCCGGCGACTGGGCGGCGATGGCAGCGCTAAGGGTAAGCAGACACGCTAGACTGAACAGCGCAGTAGGCAACGAATTGGAGCGGCAGATGAGCATAGAATAAAAGAAGGGAGACTATACCCCCACTCGGCTTATACTATACCGGGGGTTGGTACTGTCAAGCGGAGGTATGGCGCCGTGTCGTATCAGGACCGGGAAAAGGTAAAGCTTTTGCAGCGCTTGAGAAAAGTTCGCGGCCAGCTCGATGCGGTGGAGCGCTCGTTGACGGCGGATGAAGACTGCGGCGGGCAACTGATGCTTCTGGCCGCGGTACGCGGCGGCGTGAACGGGCTGATGGGCGAGGTGCTGGAAACGCACATTCGATTCCACCTGGCCGACGGCACGAAGGAGCAGATTGCGCCGGAGCTCGCCGAGGATCTGATTGATCTTGTGCACGCCTACTTGAAGTGAAGCCTTCTTCGGTGAAGCGGCCGGCGCCGGCTCCTGTGGAACCGTGCGCGGCGCGCCACGCCACACGGCGACAGCACATAAGTTCTGTGCTGCGGTTTGGAGTGGGCTACGGCTCATGTCTGAGGGAACGGGCATTGATGAGGAAATGCCCATTTGTATCTCAGTAGATCATCCGCGATCAGGCGCCGCGTTGCAATAACGTTAAAACCAACGCGATGATATTGAGCCGGAGAAGCAAGGCCTGTATTTACTTCTGCTTTGGCGGCGTATTGGGCTGCTGGCCCGGTTGATGGCCGTTGTTGGTGATGTCCTGTCCGCCGTAAAAGACCTTGGTGGTCGTGCCAAAGCGCTTGTAATCGGTGTATTTAACGGTGTCGCGGATGTGCACGTCCTGCGCCATGTACCCGTAGCCGCCGGAGAAGTGCAGCATCCCCTCGCCCTTGGTATAAACGGGGAACCAGTAGTGGCCGTCAACCTGCTGCCGCCACGTCATGAAGGGCGGGTGCAGGTCCTCGTGGCCTTTGCGCGTGTCGTCGGGTACCATGCGGCCATTCGTCACCACGATTTGAAGGTCGGTCGCGTCCACCCAGATGCGGCCAAGCAGGTAACGCTTGTTCTTCTCGATGGTTTTCGGGCTCACGTCAAAGACGTAACAATCCACCTCATCCACCTTCTGCCGTCCCACGTATTTGATGTCGTACGCGGGAACGTCCGCGGTGGTCAGCACAAACGGGTAGCCGCGCTGGATGTCCTGCAAATCGGAGGGCGACATCATCACGCGCGTCAAGGTATTGCCTGGCGCGTAGACGACCTTCTCCGTGCGCGCGCCGCTCGGATCGAAGATCACGTCGTCCACTTCATACCATTCGCCATCTACCTTGTTGTCGTCGTCCAGCGTTTGCACGCGGGCTACGCGTCGATAGGTGTAGTGGTTCAGCGCATCCTGGAATTCGGTTTCCTTGGCGGAGAATTGCTTGATGATCTGCTCCGGCGGAATCGCTGGGTCGGCAAGATCCATGCGCCCGAAGCCGGCATCGAGCGGTATGGGCGTAAAGCTGTCCTTGTCCTGCGCTACGGCCGCAATGACGCACGCCGCGACGGCAACACTCGCGATCCAGCTTCGCATTCGCACTCTGCCCCCCTTAGGTTCTTGCGCACCGCTCAGGGCCCCCACCGGTCTGCCGTGCCCTCTGCAGCTTTAGACGCACATTCACCGCTATGGGAGGCATCAATCTTGAGCCTGTTCCTACGGCCAAGGCAGATGGTCTCCACCCTGGCCAAGCCCGCTCCTGCTGACACGCTCAGTTCATCTTGAATGATTCCATGAACGCCGAAGTCTCGGTTGCGGGATGGGCAGCGGTGGAGACAACAATCAGTTGATACAGACGTTTCCCCTGCAGGAATTGCCGCAGCGTGTAGTTCCAGGTATCGTCCTTGGCGGTAAACTCGCGTCCCGGAACCCCGTTCAGGCTGATTACCATGTCCGACAGCAGCGTCTTGCCGCTCACGGCGCCGTCGCGGGTGCCCGCCAGCACAGTTTGTGGGTCGCCGTTCGCGTAATCCGCTGCGTAGTCGTTGTACATCACCATATAGGAGACGTTGCCGTTGTCAGGCTCTGTCCAGAACTCATAAAGGGCAGTCGTACCGCCGTCCTTCATGTTGATCGTCTCCGTGTCCAGCTTGGGGGTGCCACCGGGAAATGTCACGGTGAAGCGGCCTTCGGCTGAAGTGTATGGCTGCAAGACTGACTGGTCGCCCTGCGCAGCAGGGGACGTCTGCGGGAGCTTCGGAGCGGCTGCGCCACTCGGCGGGTTGGGCGGATTGCCCGCGGCAACGCCTGCAAACAGCAGCACGGCAACGGCACTTTGCGTCAAGAGCTTGCGCATGGTCTTCCTCTTTCCGCTCCGGGTTTCCTTCCGCGAAAGCCTGTACGCCCGCAAGCGGGCAACTGGCCACGGGGAAGTAAGCCTATTCCACCGAACGCGCTTCAACCTGTCAAGTGAAATTCCCGGAACCGCGCTGCTCCCTGCTCCTTCAGCGCGCCGCAGGCGGCCAATCCGTAGAATAGACTTAGGTGACATTTACCGAACAATACGACGTAGCCGTGATAGGCGCGGGCCACGCCGGCTGCGAAGCGGCCATGGCCGCGGCGCGCATGGGCCTCAAAACCGCCCTCATCACCATGAATCTCGACCTTATCGCCCAGATGAGCTGCAATCCCGCCATTGGGGGCGTGGCCAAGGGCCATCTGGTCCGCGAAGTCGACGCACTCGGTGGCATTATGGGCGAGGTCGCAGACGCCGTAGGCATCCAGTTTCGCCTGCTCAACTCCTCGCGCGGCCCCGCCGTCTGGAGCCCCCGCGCCCAGTGCGACAAACAGCTCTACCGCGTCAGGATGCGCGAGGTCCTCGAAGCGCAGCCCGGACTCCACATTCGCCAGGCCGAAGTCGTCGATCTGGTGATCGAGGACAGGGATCCGGGATCAGGGATCGGGGATCAGGAAACCAGCCCGGGTGCCCCAGGTCTCGATTTTGAGACCTGGGATAGCACTCCCGCTGATGCGCCCGACGACATCCCGCGCCCCACGCGCCCCCACCGCCGCGTCCTCGGCCTTAAGCTCCGTGACGGCCGGCGCCTCTTGGCCCGCGCCACCATCATCACTACTGGAACCTTCTTGAACGGCCTCATCCATTGCGGCGAAGAGCGCTACCCCGCCGGCCGCTCGGGCGAACCCGCCAGCGTTCTCCTCGGCGAGGCACTCCGCGCTCTTGGACTCCGAACGTGCCGACTCAAAACAGGCACGCCTCCACGCCTCGACGGCCGGACGATCGATTGGAAGGCCTTCGAGGAGCAGCCCGGCGACGCCGATCCCACTCCCTTCAGCTTTCGCACCAAAAAGATCCTCCAGCCGCAGGTGAGCTGCCACATCGCTTTTACAACGCCTGAAACCTTGCGCCTCATCCGCGAAAACGTTCACCGCTCGGCCATGTACTCGGGCCGCATCGAGGGAATCGGCCCGCGCTATTGCCCGTCGATCGAAGACAAAATCGTCAAATTCCCCAACAAAACCCAGCACCAGTTTTTCCTCGAGCCCGAGGGCCTCAACACCCACGAGGTCTACGTCAACGGTATGTCCACCTCGCTGCCCATGGAAGTGCAGTGGCAGATCGTGCACTCCATCCCCGGCCTCGACAAGGCCGAAATGCTGCGCCCCGGCTACGCCATCGAGTACGACTCGGTCGACGCCACCGAGCTAGACCGCACCCTGCGCGTCAAATGCATGGAGGGCCTCTACCTCGCTGGCCAGATCAACGGAACAAGCGGCTACGAAGAAGCGGCCTGCCAGGGCATCATGGCCGGCATCAACGCCGCGCTGTGGCTCAAAGGCCAGCCGCCCTTCACCATGGACCGCAGCGAAGGCTACACTGGCATTCTGATCGACGACCTCATCTCGAAGGGCACAAACGAGCCTTACCGCATGTTCACTTCGCGTGCGGAATTTCGCTTGCACCTTCGCATCGACAACGCCGACCGCCGGCTCACCCCGCACGGGCGCCGCCTCGGCCTCATCGACGATGAAGCCTGGGCCGAATACGAGCAAAAGCAGGCCCGCATGTCCGCGCTCGCGCACCTGCTCATCACCGGCAAGGTCGACCCGGAAAAGCTGGAGCGCGCCGGCCTGGGCGAGCAGCCCGCCACCGCCGGCCTCACCTGGGCGCAGCTCCTCAAGCGCCCCGAAGTCACCATCGCGCCGCTGCTCACCGCGCTCCGTGACGACCTCGCCCGCGACCCGTTGCTTTCGGAGTTCGTCAGAGACCCCGCGCAAAACCCCGCTACGCGCAGCGCCGGCATTGAAAGAAGTGCGATGAGGAACGAGGCACGCTCCGTCGAAACCGAATTCAAATTCGCCGGTTACCTGGAGCAGCAAAAGAAGTCCATCGCAAAGCTCAAAGCCGCCGAGGCCGTCGCCATCCCCGGCTGGATCGAGTACGGCGCAATCAGCGGCCTCTCGCGCGAGATGCGCGAGACGCTGGAGCGCGTCCGCCCCATTACCATCGGCCAGGCCAGCCGCATTCCCGGCGTCACGCCCGCCGCGCTCTCGCTCGTTCACGTTTCCATTCGCCTGCAAGGCAACAAGCGCCGCGCCACCGCTTGATACGGCACCCGCGTATTCTATTCCCGTATGAATCTCGACGCCATCCAATCATCCCTCCGCAACGCCGCGCTCGACGGCTGGCTCTTTTACGATCACCATCACCGCGATCCCATCGCTGCGTACATCCTTTCGCTCGACGAAAAAGCCCTCGTCACGCGCCGCTGGTACTACTTCATTCCCGCCACAGGCGAGCCGCGCAAGCTGGTGCACCGCATCGAGCAGGGCCGCCTCGACACGCTGCCCGGCTCCAAGGCCCATTACTCAAGCTGGCAGGAACTCCACGCCGGCCTTGAGGCCATGCTCGCCGGCT
>Ga0326727_10002491_pt1 | contig 62556 bp, 54 predicted proteins | sample MB2enrmetagenome_FD_207643 | JGI IMG/M metagenome (GOLD analysis project Ga0326727, IMG submission 207643) | Lab enriched peat soil microbial communities from McLean, Ithaca, NY, United States - MB29MY | ecosystem: Environmental > Terrestrial > Soil > Wetlands > Peat | place: USA: New York...
TCTCCATCGGGCCGTCCAGCCCCGGAATGGCATCCTTCAGGAATGCCTCTATCTTCGAAACATCCACCTCTTCCCCTTCACGAATCGGTTTGGTCTTGTCAATGAAATCCATCAGTCAGCCCCCGTAGATGATAGGAGGAAGGCTTCCACAAAGCTAATGATGAATCTACCGTAGTCTTCCACGGACACCTGCCTCCGTTGGTATTTCCACTGCTTCAGGTACCAGTCCTGAAGCATGGCCTTGATGATTGCTGCCGTCAGCTCTTTATCCACAGAGCGGAAGATCCTCTCCTTCTGGCCCTCCCCGAGGATATCCACAATCAACTTCTCCGTGAAGAGCTCCGCCTCGATGGCATGTTTCTGTTCTTCCTTCGACAGGTTCTTTGCCTCCATGTAAGAGAAGTAAAACAGGGGCCGGATGATCTCGCTGAGGAACAGGTGCGCCAGGATGGCCAAGTGAAGCTTTTCCCGGGGATTGCGGCCTTTTTCGATCTCGGACATGAGAATCCGCATCGTGATCAGCCGCCCCTGCTTCTGAATCATATCGAGCAGCTCCTCCTTGCCTAAAAAATACGAATAGAGCGCACCCATACTCAAGCCAGTCTTCCGGCTGAGGTCACGGACGCTCATCGCCTGAAAACCCTTCTCATTACTGATGGCTAGCGTTGCCTCGAAGATCTTCACGAGGTTCCTCACAACGGTGTCTTCTTTTTTTACGCGCACCTTCCCGGGATTTTCATTGAAGTAATCCCGCCAGATCTGCTCCTTTGACACATTGACGTAATCCCGAAATGCATGGAAGCTGATCGGGGTCTGCCGGGGTGCGCATGCTGCCGTTTTGGTTCTCATGCTGTGAATCCCTTGATAATCCTCCTGGCCACAGTGACCTTGTGGACTTCGTCCGCACCGTCGTAAATGCGGGCAGCCCTTTCATGGCGGTAGAAGAAGGCGATGATCGTGTCATCCGTCATGCCCAGGCCGCCGTGAACCTGCAGCGCCCGATCCACGACTTTCTGAAGGACGCCGGCCACGTAAAACTTGATCAGGGAGATGTCCTCGCGTGCTTCCTTCACGCCGAGGTTTTCGATCTTCCAGGCGGCATGGAGCGTCATGAGGCGGGCTGCCTGAATCTCCGCCGCACACTCGGCAATCCAGGACTGGATGATCTGCTTGGTGGCTAGGGGCTTATGATCGATCGTGATGGGGCGCTCCGCCGCCCGCCGGCACATCAGCTCAAATACCCGATTGCAGATCCCTATCCAACGCATGCAGTGGTGAATCCTGCCTGGACCGAGGCGCTCCTGCGCGATCACAAAGCCCCATCCTTCCGGGCCGAGCAGATTCGTCCTGGGAACCCGGCAGGACTGGTAAAGGATCTCCGCATGACTGAAGAAGTCATCTCCGGTATGACCCATGACGGAGATATTGCGCGCCAGGTTGAAGCCTGGCGTCGTGGTGGGCACGATGATCATGCTGGCCCGCATATGGGGTGCCGCATCCGGGTTAGTGACGGCCATGACAATGGCGAAGCGGGCACCGTCAGCAGACGATGTGTACCATTTCTGGCCATTGATCACATAGTCATCCCCATCCTTCACAGCAGTCGTATCCATCATCACCGGGTTGGAGCCGGGAAGGTTTACCTCCGTCATGGAGAAGCAGCTTCGGATCTTGCCCTCGATCAGCGGGCGCAGGTATTCTTCCTTCTGCTTTTCATTGCCGTATTTGTGGAGAATCTCGATATTACCCGCATCAGGCGCCTGACAGCCGAACGTGTAGTGCCCGATGGGACTTCTGCCAAGGGCCTCGGAAACCAGGCCGTGCTCCACGAGATTCAGGCCCATACCTCCATACTCCCTGGGATGATTCGGCGCCCAAAGCTCCATCTGCCTGACCATGCGCCGTTTCTCCTCCAGCGCGGGAACCATATCCCGGAACGACTTGTGGAGAAACTCCGGCTCCATGGGAATGAGCTCCTTGTCCACGAACTCATTCATCATGCCCACGATGGCCTGCATTTTGTCCGATACAGTGAAATCCATATTCCCTCCTTCTTATCGATAAGTGATCAGCCCGGGATCCCTTTCCAGTTCCAAGTGGGCTGTGTTGTTGAACGCAATCATTGTGATGCGCTCGGCGTTGTACGCAAACTTGGTGACCGAGGCATTGATGACATGCCAGGCGATGCGGATGGTTTCCTCATCACTGAGGCCCATGGCCATCTGCACAGATGCGGATATGGCCCCCCCCGAGGTAAAGATCACAATGTTCTTGCTCCGGCCATTGTCCGTCATGACCTTGCGGATGCCTGCCCGAACGGTCTGCTTGAACTCTTCCCATGTCTGGATCCCTGGTTTGTACAGCGTGCCGGTGCTCCACTTGGCGATGATCTTCTCGAAAATTCTCTGGAAGGCTTTCTTGTCCGTGTAGACAACCTTCAGATCCTCGCCGACAGACGGGTCTTCCCTGACAAGATCCTCAATATGTGACAGGATCAGGGCCTTGGAGTTGTATTCGTTGAACTCACTCAATGTCTGCATCTCGGGCAGGGCAATGCCCGCCTCAGTCCAGATCTTCAAGACCTCGAGGGCCGTATCTCGCTGACGAACCATTTCGCCCGTATACAGCGCATCCACATTGACACCTGTTTTCAGCCAGTGGCGCGCAAGAATACGGGATTGTTCGATGCCTCTTTGCGATAGCTCATCATAATTATCCCTGCCGAATGACGCCTGGCCATGCCTCACCATGTAGATAACACTCATGAAGCTTTTCCCCTTACTGGTTTCTATCACGCGAGGTCCTGAATCCAGATCAGGACCTGTGTCAGCGGAATCGCATGTTATGCTGCAAACCCTGAAGCGAGCTGACAGCGGCCCGTTCAGGAACCACTAACGGATCCTCGGCGAACCGTATGACATGAGCCGTTTTTAGGAGCAGCCGTCGCCACATTTCCTCGCCTGTCATAAATGGTTCACGGTACCACGCGTTATTTTGGGATGGAATCCAGCACCTTTTTCGCGTTTCCTCCCACGAGGGCATCGATCTCCTCTTTGGTAAAAACGAGGCCGTCCGGTGCCTGCTCAGGCAGGCTGCGGATCATCTCGAGCCACTGCTTGGCCGGTATGACGGCCTCAAGAATCGGATTGTCCGTCCCCCACAGGAATTTTTCATGCGAAGCTTCATTCATGGCCGTCCGGAGGGTATGGCAAAACTCGCTGAAATCCGCCTTCGCCCGGACCTGCTGGCCGGAAATGTCGGCATAAAATGTTGTGGCTTTGGCAGCAATGAGGTTGACCACTTCATGCCACCAGCAGAATCCCAGATGAGCGCCTACAACCGTGAGTTTTGGAAAGTCCGAGACAACCGCATCGAGATAAACGGGCTGGGCATATTTGCTTTTCAAGGGCTTGGAAATCGGCCCCAGGTGAGAGACCAAGGGTGTTCCGAACTGTTCGGCTTTGGCCAGGACCTTGTATGATTCCTCGCTGTCGGGATAAAAGCCGGCCGTGGCATGGTATTTCAGGCCGCGGCACCCGTAATCGTTGATTGCCCGCTCGAAGATTGCCACGGCATCTGGCCGTCTCGGATCGACACCGGCAAAGGCAACCACCCGATCCGGGTATCGTCGGGCGACAGAACCATAAAATTTGTTGATTGCGTCAATGGACATTTTCGCCTCTCCAATGCCGTACCCCCAATCAAGGGCCATAATGAAGGAGACATCTACACCGGCATTGTCCATACTGGCGATCAGCTTTGAACCATCGGTATCCATCATACCACCGAGGATGGCCCCCTTGGCGACGTCGCGGGTGATATCGCCGAGCTTGTTGCGCCGGAAAAAGTCAACAGCAATATCGGCAAGTTCATCCCAATACCGGTTGGTAATGACATCCCAATTCCATACGTGACAGTGGGCATCGATAATCATGGTCTTTCCTCCTTTTGTTGCATTTCTGTTGAACTGAATTGACTGGATGACTAACAAATCCCCCTTGCCCCTCCCGTTGCCAAGGGAAGATTTATCCCGACTATAATGACTTTACGGTCATGCCGCCATCAACAACCAGAACCTGCCCCGTGATGAACGATGCCTCTTCCGAAGCAAGAAAGGATATGGCATGGGCCACGTCTTCCGGCACGCCGAGGCGGCGCATGGCAATCCCCTTGATGAATTTCTCCCTGGTTTTCGGATCGGCAATCAGCGGGGCGAGCATCTCCGTTTGGATCGGCCCCGGACAAATCGCATTGGCGGTCACGCCGAAGCGGCCCAATTCGATGGCGTTGGCCTTCGTCAGGCCGATAACGCCTGCCTTCGTTGAGCTATATGTCGCCAGCAGTCCTGAGCCGCGAATGCCCTCCACCGATGCAATGTTGATGATGCGCCCCCTGCCGCTTTTTTTCAAATAGGGAACAGCCGCTCGGATCACCCGCATGACGCCAAAAAGGTTTACACCGAAAACGCGCGCAATCTCATCATCCGTGATCTGCTCCATAAATCCGATGCTGCCCACGCCGGCGTTATTCACCAGGATGTCAATACCGCCGAGGAAGGACGCTGCCTCATCGACCATCCGGTCGATATCGCCGCTTTGGGACATGTCCGCTACGACTGCAAGACACCTGCCACCGGCATCGGTGATCATGGATGCCGTTTCCCGGAGCCTGTCTGGCTGAATATCCGTTGCCGCTACGCTGCAGCCGTCTGCCGCAAGGCGCAGCGCCGCAGCTCGCCCAATACCCGCCGCAGCACCAGTAACAAGGGCGGCTGCTTGTTTGCGTTCCATAGCCATATTGGGAATTCCTTTCCAATTGGGAATGAATTGAGATCGCCCCCGCTCTGTCAAGGGGGAAGCGCTATCTTACATGAATCATGGGGCGAGTCAACAAAAAACTGAGCGAGCGCTCGTTTTTGTCGTTCCAATATAGTCATTGCAATAATATGCCACAAGCGATAATTACCCCGGCGTGAAATTTGGGTATCGCCTTCAGGATGTGTACCGCCCGCATCAGTGCTACATCACCGTGGGCAGGGGCTGCGCACTCAACCGGTAATGGAGCAAAAGACAATGTACAATCCGCCGACCGTCCCGGGCATTTTCATGCACCAGGCACGCCGGTACGGAGACAGGATCCTCAAGCTCAGCAAGCAGGATGGCCGCTGGGTCGGAACATCCTGGAAGGAGGGTACGGAAGGCCTGCGCATAGGGGTTACCGGGCTTTTGTCCCTGGGCCTGAACAAGGGGGATACTGTCGGGATCGCTAGCGGGACAAGGGCTGAATGGTCTGACGCAGATCTATCCATCCTGGCTTCCGGAGGGGTTGTCGTGGGCCTATACCCGACCGCAAGCCAGTGGGAAACGACGCATATCATCGGCCATAGCGGTGTGCGGATATGTTTCGTAGAAAACGACGATCTGCTCGACAAGATCCTGTCCGCCCGCTCTTCCCTGGGGTTGCCCGAAATCATCATTATATTCGAAACTCGGCGGGAAGTGTTGCCCGCTGGCGTGCTCACCCTGGAGGCCTTAAAGCAACGGGGGCGGAATTTCGATGCCGCAGATCCGGATCGATTCGAAACAACCTGGCGATCCGTGCGCCCGGAGGACCTGGCTACGATTGCATACACATCTGGCACGTCTGGCCCTCCCAAAGGGGCTATGATCACCCACGCAAATCTCTACTACACGGCCCTCAACGCCTCCTCCGTGCATCGCTACGAGGAGAGCGATTTCGGTATTGGCTTCCTTCCATTAACCCACATGCTCCAGCGGCTTTCAACCTATGCCGCCATTCATCTCGGTATCCAGGGCGCCTATGCGGAGAGCATTGACAAGCTCGTCGACAATTTCAAGGAGCTTCGGCCTACCGTTCAGGTCAGCGTTCCCCAGATATTCGACCGGATATACAACCGCATCCACCAAATGTTGGCGGCTGGTCCCCCCATCCGGAAAAAAATCTTCGACAGGGCTATATCGGTCGGCAAGCAGACGGCCCCGTACCGTATGTCCGGCCGAAAAATCCCCGTGTGGCTGGCATGCCAGCAGCGCCTCGCCCATCGCCTCGTCTTCCGGAAGATTCACGACATCTTCGGCGGAAGGGTAAAATATCTCATGTGCGGCGGGGCGCCCACCCCCATGTACCTGCTGGAATTTTTCTATGCAGCCGGACTGCTGATCCTCGAAGGATACGGCTTGACCGAAACGGTTGCGCCAGCCACCGTCAACCGGGCAGATCATTTCAAGTTCGGAACGGTGGGGCAGCTCATCCCGGGCATGGAAGCCCGGCTGGCGCCGGATGGTGAGCTCCTGCTGAAAGGCAAGGGGCTTTTTCAGGGATATTACAAAGATCCGGAAGCAACCGCTGCGGCCATTGACGCCGACGGATGGTTCCACACGGGGGATATCGCCAGCATGGACGGGGAGGGCTTCATTACGATCACGGACCGGAAGAAGGACCTGATTGTCTCGAGGGGCGGGAAGAATATCGCGCCCCAGAACATCGAGGGCATGCTGCAAGAACTGCCGCTGATCAGCCGAGCCGTGGTGTGCGGCGAGGGCCAGAAATACCTGACGGCACTGATTACCCTGGATGAGATGGAGTGCGCGGATTTTGCCGCAAAGGAACACAGCAGCCCCCCGGGCATGGCAGTCATCAGGCAGCACCCCCGACTTCGTCAGCGGGTGGAGGAGCATATCGGGGCCGTAAATGCCCGGCTGGCCCCTTACGAAAGGATTCAGCGGTTCACCATACTAACCGAAGAATTCACGGAGGAAAGGGGTGAAATCACTCCGACGCTGAAGATCCGCCGGCGGGAAATCGCAAAAAAATACCGCAGCCAGATCGAGGCCATGTACGACTCGCCCCTACCGTGACGTCCGTAACTGGCTTTCCTGCCGCAGCCAGCTTTCATAGATGCACATCTTGGCGAGGGACTTGACGGCTTTCTCCGGTGTCAGGAAGGTAATGCCCTGATACGCGCTGTCTTTGATTTCATAAATCATGCGCATGTCATCCGTGGTCAGGAGGCTGGCGCCCAGGATCGGCTTGCCGTACCTTTCCATCAGCCTGACGCTGTGGGCGAGAAAATCCTTTTCCGATTGCGCAAGAAAATCGCCGGCCGCCTCAAGCCTCTCTTTGGTATAACATGGATCCACCTTCAGGGTGGATCGGTTCATCGCCTTGACGAATTCTGTCCGCCCCACAATGCCCAGGTGGATGATGGCATCGCACTGATCCCATTTTGCCAGCTCCTCGACGACGCGCAGCGGGATTTCCGGGGAGAATTCTCCCACGAGGTCGATCGGGTTGTTCCGGCTCCAGTAGGGTGGCAGCATCCCGTCGATCATGGCAATCAGATCCTCGGAAAGTGCCGGGAGGATCAGGCCGTTTTCAATGCATAGATCCGTGGCCACCACGCCCCATCCTCCGCCCAGGGTCATGATCACGACCCGCTTGCCCTTGGGAAGGGGCAGCGAGGAAAAGGCCGCGGAAAGATCCAGGAGGTCCATCGGCTGTTCGACCAGGACGATCCCCGCCTGGCGGCAAGACGCCTCGAAAACCTTTGTATTGGAAGCCAGGGCACCGGTATGGCTTGCGGCGGCGCGGCTGCCTTCCTTGGTCCGCCCGCCTTTCAGAACCACGACGGGCTTCTGACGGCTTACCCGGCGGGCAAGTTCATAGAAGCGCCGGCCGTTTTTGATACTTTCGAGATAGAGCACCACGGTCTTCGTCAGCTCATCAACCTCAAAGCCACGCATGTAATCCTCAATCGTGATCATCGCCTCGTTGCCGGATCCGCTGAACGCCCGGATACCGATTCCCTCATACTCAGCGAATGCCAGAAGCTGGGTCCCAAGGTTGCCTGACTGTGCAATAAATGCTGTCGATCCGGCCTTGGGGCGAACATGGATGCCTGTACAGTAGAAGTTGATGTGCGGATTGCAGATCCCCATCGTGTTCGGCCCAAGAACCAAGATATCAGCCTGCCTTGCCTCATCAATCAGCTGTTCCTCTAGTCTCTTTCCTTCCTCCCCTGTTTCGCTAAAGCCAGAGGAAATCAGCAGCATATGCTTGATGCCCTTGGCTTTAAACTGTGGGATCAGGTCCCGTACCCGTTCCGCCGGTATAGTCACAACGCCTAGATCAACCGGTGCCGGGATCTCGAGCACGGATTTATAGGTGGGTCGGCCTGCGATTTCCCCTCCCTTGGCATTTACCAGAAACACATCGCCATCAAAGCCGCTGGCCAGGACATTGACGAAAAGCAGGTGCCCCCATTTGCTGAGCTGCCCGGATGCCCCCACAAAGGCAATGCTCCGGGGATAAAACAGGCTGGCAAGATCTGCGGGATCAACCAGGGGAACGGGGGCCTCTTCCTGCTTCTCATCTCCCACGATGATCAGGGCGTCTACGGCTGTCACGCGCCCGTCCGGACCGATCAGCAGCGGATTGATGTCCACCTCCGCAACCTCATCCTGTTCCATAGCCAAGCGGGACAGCCCGACAAGGGCTTTGACAATCTGCTCCCTGTCAACGGCCGCTTCCCCCCTGAAAGGCCCCAGCAGTGTCTTGGCGCTGATCTCATCCAGCATCTGGCTGGCAGAGATATGGTCCATGGGTGCCAGGCGGAACGCGGTGTCGCGCAGCGCCTCGGTAAAGACGCCGCCCAAGCCGAACATGACCACCGGCCCGAACTGCGGATCCCTGAAAAGCCCGGCGACAAACTCTCTATGGCCGCTCAGCATAGGCTGGACAAGATACCCTTCCAGATCTGCGCCCGCATTTTGTGATATGGCCTTTGCAGCGCGGCGAACATCATCCTCACTGCCCAGGTTCAACCAGACAACCCCCCTCTCGGTCTTATGCGTCAGCCTCGCGCCCAACCCTTTTAGCACCACAGGGTATCCTGTTTGCCGTGCCTGCTCGATGGCATGGTGCTCGGTTCTGACAACCATCCCCTGAACAACCGGCACGCCATAAGCCTTTAGGATCGATTTGGATTCCTCTTCGGTGAGGGCCTTGCGCCCCTCATTCTTTGCCGTCTTGATTATTTTGCTTACCTCCACCGTATCACCTGCAGCCAACATATTCATATTAAAGTCGCACCCCTTTATCACACGGATATGCAAAGTGCAAACATCCCTGTCGGGAAAGCCCATGGTCATTCACGTGGCCGAAGATCCAAACTTTATCTTGACAAATGTACGTACTGCGATACGCTTTTTTAGGATCATCTCCCAAGGCCCGAACATGAAAAAGTGCGGCAGGATGCATCGTGCATCCATCCGGGAAAGGCTTTAAGGTTTGCAGTTTGAGAGGGTGGACGTAGAGTGTCTGAGCGGCTACAAGGTCAATGAACGCCCCGTGGCCTTCACCTATCGGGGACGCCGCCTGAACATCGTCGGCATAGTCGATCGATGGTACCAGGGAAACGCCGACAGCCGGCAACCCGTGCTGGACTACTTCAAGGTTCGGACGACAGAGGGGGTGGAATACATCCTGCGATACAATGGCCTGTTCAACGCCTGGGCCGTTGCCGTCGGAACAGACCCGGAACCAAGGTCAGATAATCCATGATAAAATACGGCCTTGAATGGTCTGGGACCGCGCTCAAGCAAGGCCTTCCATGATCTTTCTGACCCTGTCGAGCTCTGCAGGGGTATCCACTTCCACGGAATCATAGGCGCTGACAATCACCTTAACACGGTATCGGTACTCAAGGGCGCGCAACTGTTCAAGCGCCTCCAATTTTTCCAGAATACCTTCGGGAAGATCGACAAAAACCCTGAGAAAGCCGCGGCGGTAAGCATAGATCCCGTGATGTTTGTAATATTCGGCTTGCCGGTCGGTTTCCCGTACATAGGGGATGGTAGACCTCGAAAAATACAGGGCGTAGCATTCCCGGTCAAAAACGACCTTCACGGCATTGGGATGGGTGATCTCCTCGGCTCTGGTGATTTTATAGATCAGGGTGGACATCGGCACGCCGGGATCACCCTGCAGGGGTTTGACTACCTCGGCAATCTGGATGGGCTCGAAAAGGGGCTGGTCGCCCTGGACATTCACAACGATGTCTTCCTCGCCAATTTCCTCTCCCAGCTTGTCTACCGCCTCCGCGATCCTGTCCGTACCGGAGCGATGCGTTGCAGCCGTCATCACGGCCAGCCCGCCAAAGCCCTGCACGGCCTGAAAGATGCGTTCATCATCCGTGGCCACGGCGGCGCGCCAGATCAACGGTGACTGGACTACCTTTTCGTAAACATGCTGAATCATAGGCTTCCCGCACAGATCCGCAAGGGGCTTGCCAGGAAACCGTGAAGATTCATAGCGTGATGGTATGATGCATACGACTTTCATGGCGACCCATGGGCGTGGTTCATGCTTGAATTACAGATAGGGATCTGCAAGCTGCAGGTGATGCACAACGTAATCCCGGACGGTTTCCTCGAGCGAGCCGAAGGCGGCGCGCCACCCGGCGGATCGAAGCTTCTTCATGTCGGCCTCTGTGAAATACTGATATTGCGCTCGAATGGAAAGCGGCATGTCGATATACTCAATTTCAGGCGGCCGGCCCATGGCGGCAAATACGGCGCCGATCAGATCATTCCAGGTACGTGCCTCACCGGTTCCCAGATTGAATATCCCGTTCACCGAGGGGTGCTCGAGCAGCCACATCATCACGCCGACGCAGTCCTTGATATAAACAAAGTCCCTCTTTTGTCCGCCATCCGTGTAGTCCGGTCGGTGCGACTTGAACAGCCGGACACGGCCTGTTTCCAGGATCTGCTGGTAGGCCTTATGAACAACGCTGCGCATATCACCCTTGTGGTACTCGTTGGGCCCGAATACATTGAAAAACTTGATACCGGCCACCCTGCTTTCCAGACGGTGTTTCAAAATCCATAGATCAAAAATCTGCTTTGAATAGCCGTACATGTTGATGGGCCGCAGCTCCGTTACACGGGCATAGTCATCGGAAAATCCCTTCGAGCCATCGCCGTATGTTGCAGCAGAACTTGCGTAGATAAAACGGACTTCATGGCTGAGGGCCCACGCAGCCAGGTGCACGGAGTAACGGTAGTTGTTCTCCATGAGATAATCTGCATCGCGCTCCGTTGTGGAAGAGCAAGCGCCCATGTGGATGATGGCCTGAATCTCGAACGGTGCCTTGTCGTCAAGGATCATCCTTAGGAAATCATCCTTGTGAACATACTCGGCCCACCGCAGATTGACGAGATTCTTCCACTTGTCCGTCTCGCCCAGACTGTCCACGATAACGATGTCTTCAATCCCGTCGTTATTCAGTTTCCAAACAAAGGCGCTGCCGATGAAACCAGCGCCCCCGGTGATAACGATCATGGCTTTACCTCTGCTTTAAAGCGCCTTGGCTGCGCGGTTGATTCCCTCCTGGATCGCGGCAATCCTCTCCGGCGGCATCTTCACCGATATGCCCAACACCAGGGTCCTCCCCAGCAGATCCTCTGCGCGGGGGATAGCTTCGCGACGGTAATCCATGTGACGCCCTGCATTGGATGGGTCATTAAAAGGGTAACACTTGGATCGTGCCGTCGAGCGGGCCAGGAAGTGTTCCCAGTTCGGGACATAGTGCCAGAGATTCTTCTTGAAGCAGACCGTGTCAATGCCCTCGGCGGCAAGGGCCGTCTGAAACCGTCCCGCAGCGGCTTCATCGAGCAGATTGAATGCCAGGTGGGTTGCCGTATCACCTTCCTGGTCCGGCACTTCCCGGAGTTTCAGGCCGGGGATTGCCCTGAGGGTAACCGCTATGGCCCCACGGTTCCTTCTCTGGGCAGCGATGATGCCATCCAATTTCCGGAGCTGGGCCAGGCCCAGGGCTCCCTGAAGCTCATTCATCCTGTAATTAAACCCCAGAATCGTCCGCCCCTCCAGGGCGCGGGAAACCTTCGGATTATGATCGTGTCCATGGTCATGATACCATTCCGCACGGTGGTAGAGATCCTGGCTGTCCGTGATAATCATGCCGCCTTCCCCCGTGGTCAGCGTCTTATAGTAGTCGAAGCTGAAAATTCCCATGTCTCCAAATGATCCGAGTTTTCCCCCATGGAACGACCCCCCTGAGGCCTGGGCATTGTCTTCCAGAACCAACAAGCCATGCTTTTTGGCACGCGCCACGATCTGGTCGATGCGGGCCGGAGCTCCGCACATGTGAACGGGAATGACGGCCTTTGTGTAGGGACTCTTCTTGCGATCAATCTCGTCAGGATCGAGGTTCAGAGATCCGTCTATATCCGCCATCACCGGGATCGCTCCGACCTCCATGACCGCCTCGTATGTCGCTAGAAACGTAAATGCCGGCACGATCACCTCATCGCCCGGCCCTACATCGAGGGCTTCCAATGAAACCTTGAGGGCCGCCGATCCGGAAGTGACGCCAAGGGCATAAGCAGAGCCACAATACCGTGAAAACTCTTCCTCAAGCTGACGGACCTTGAAAATCCCTTGCCGCTCCTTGTCAAATCCATATCGCATCAGGACTCCCGTTTTCAGGACATCCATCACTTCTTTTATTTCTTCCTGTCCAATCAGTTCCGCCCCGGCCATGTTGCTTTTCCTCCAAGTGCTGTTAGCTAATATGCCAGACTGTAAATTTCCATCGCATCTTCCTTCGAGAGCTGGCGCGGATTGTTTGCCAAGGGCCTGGCAACCGTTAGCGCGACATCCGCCAGCTCGGATAAATCTTTTTTGGGAATTTTTAACGTTGCGAGGGTGGTATCAATTCCACAATCCTCGATCAGTGCCTCGACCGCCTCCACCGCGAGAAAGGCGGCTTCCCGAGGTGGTAGACCATCCACGACCTCACCCATGGCCTCTGCCACGTCGGTGAATTTCTGCGGAGCGCCGGGAATATTAAAGACCATCACATGGGGAAGCAGAATCGTATTGGCCAGCCCATGGGGCACGCCATAGCGCCCGCCGAGCGGATAAGACAAGGAATGCACGGCCGTCACGCCGGCGTTGGCCAGGCCCAGCCCTGCATAAAGGCTGCCGAGGAGCATCGCTTCCCGGGCCTCGATATTGTTGCCGTCATGGACAGCGGTCCGCAGGCTGCCTGCGATCAGGGAAATGGCCTCCAGAGAAAACATCTCGCTCATCGGTGAGGCGTTGACGGAGGTATACGATTCAACGGCATGGCAGAGGGCATCCAACCCCGTGGTTGCGGTGGTTTGCGGTGGCAATCCAACGGTCAGGAGCGGATCCAAGAGCGCCAGGTCTGGATACAGGTACTGGCTATTCATCCCTTCCTTCTTTTTCAGGTTCCGGCGCACGAATACGGCTGTAAACGTCACCTCGCTGCCCGTTCCCGCCGTGGTGGGCACCATGATGGTGGGCAGGCCTGGCCCCGGAATCTTATTGAGCCCCAGGTATTCGGCCGCTTTCCCCTTATTGGCCGCGATCACGGCCACCGCTTTTGCCGTGTCCATCGCGCTGCCGCCCCCGATGCCAACCACCACATCACACATGTTCTTCAGGGCCGCCTTTGCTCCCTCATCCGCCAATTCTAGGGGCGGTTCACCCGAAACCCTATCAAAAATAAGCGGCTTCAGGCTGCCCCTTCCCAGCAGCCCGGCCAATGCCTCACCCAGCGCGGACGCCGACAAATTCTTGTCGATCACCACAAAAGGGCGGCTTCCCCGCAATGCCCTGATCTGTTCGGCAATGGTTTCAAAGCTCCCTTTACCAAATACGATTTTCTTCGCCCCCGTGAAGGTGAAAGGCTTTTCCATGATCCTTCTCCTGATGCCCAAATGAATGAGTGGCATGATTCCTGGCCGTTGTTGATCCCGGCCGTCCCGGATCATCCCGATGGCGAGTCATACGTGGAAGCCCCCGATGAGTCAAGTCTTTTTCACCCCTTCTCCCCGTTGCTGCCCTACATACCACGTGATCTGGCGGCAGATGCCCCTTATGATTTTCACCTCCTGGGACTGGAGTGTTGTCCGGGATAAAAGCCGGCGAATATGCGTCATCCAGTAATCGGGGTTTTGCGGATTGAGGAACCCCAGTTCGGATAGAACCTCCTGAAGGTGACGATACATGCCTTCCACTTCTTGGGAAGAGGCAAGCCGTGGGTGAAATCCCGCCGGCGTCTCGCCTGCTGCAACGAAAAGCTCATAGCACAGGATCATGACCGCATGGGAAAGGTTCAGCGATTTAAATCCCGCTGTGGGAATGGCCACCACCGCCTGGCAAAGGCGCAGGTCCGCATTGGTCAGGCCGCTGTCCTCCGAACCGAACAGGAGGGCAACCTCATTGTTCCTCGAAATGTCTCGCAGCACCTCAGCGATCCGGCGGGGAGTGATAAACGGCCCTCTTGCTGCACCCTTTCTGCCAGTTGTTCCCACCACATACTCAAAATCCGCCAGTGCATCTTCCAGGCGGTCACAGTGCCGGATTCCTTGAACCACGTCGTCAGCAAAGTGGGTCGCCATCTGCCTGACCTCATCTTGCGCCAGGGTTCTGTTGCCCACGACGACGAGGCGTTTTATGCCCATATTTTTCGCGCAGCGGGCAACCGATCCCACGTTGCCGGCAAACTTGGGCCGGTTCAAGACGATGGTGACATTCTCTAGGTTCATTCTAAAACATGATTACCACGAGGAATGGTTTGCGGATCATGGAAACACGGTCAGGGGAACCGGCAGGCTATATTCCGTTTCCGGACATACGGGAATCCAGTGGAAATAATGGCCCAGGGTTCGAGTAAGATACCGGTCATGCCGATACCCTCCGGGATGCCGGACCTTTGCCCCCAGCAAACAGGCGCTGATCCTTATGCGCATTTTCTCCATTGACACCATTGTATTCCTCTGCCAAATAGACGCCATGGAATTCGATTTTCGAACCATCATGATTCGGGGCTCGAAAGAGCTGGGCGTGGCTATGTCCGATGATGCCCTAGCCCAATTCGAAAAATATTTTAAAGAGATTATCATCTGGAACGAAAAAATCAATCTCATTTCGGTGCGCTCCGTGCTTGCCTTGCCGTCACGACATTTCCTGGATTCCCTCACGGCGTGCAGTTTCATCGCCAACAGGGATGGCAAGCTTCTGGATGTGGGATCCGGTGCGGGGCTGCCCGGCATCCCCATTAAAATAACCAACCCATCTTTGCATGTCACATTGCTGGAATCATCCAGAAAAAAAACCTCTTTCCTGAAGCACGTCATCCGCACCATCGCATTGAAAAATATCTCCGTTTTCCATAACCGTCTTGAAGACCTGCCGCTGCGGCCATCGCATCGTCAGGCTTTTGATACCGTCATTACCCGGGCATCGTTAAAACTACCGCAATTGATCACTTTAACCAGCCCTGTCCTCGCCGTCAATGGGGTGCTGATTGCCATGAAAGGACCGCTGGACAACAAGGAAATCGAAGCCTCAAAAAAAGTATCAAAAAAAACAGGTATTTATCTAGACGGCATGCATACGATTAGTGTTCCAATCTCAGGGGAATCACGGAATTGTCTTGTTTATAAAAAAGTCAGTTAAATCAATTGGTTGGCAAAACCAAAAAAACGGAAAACCCCTTTATTAAAATCGGATAATGTGCTAGGTTCCGCACCACAAATTCAAAAGGGAACCGGCAGGTCATCCACAAAGAAATTTCATGAGTAAGATCATATGTATAGCCAATCAGAAGGGCGGCGTCGGCAAAACTACGACCGCCATTAACTTGGCTGCAAGTCTGGCCGCCGCGGAGAAGGAAACGCTCCTGATCGATTGTGACGCGCAGGGGAATGCCACCAGTGGCATCGGTGTGGACCGCAGTAAGATCCAGGATCGAAATCTTTACCATTCCCTACTGGGTGAGGTCTCGCTGACCGATGTGATCTGTCCAAGCCAGGTGCCCCATCTCGATGTCGTACCGGGGAGTCAGGATCTGATCGGGATAGAAATTGAATTTGTTCAGATGGAAAACCGCGAGAGAAAGCTTCTGAATCTGCTAAGGGCCCTGGACCGTCCGTATGATTACATCATCATGGACTGCCCCCCCTCGCTCGGTTTTCTCACCATCAACGCTATGGTTGCGGCCGATTTTCTCATTGTGCCTCTGCAATGCGAGTATTTCGCCATGGAGGGGCTGGGGCATCTCATGAATACGGTAAAGCTCATCAGGGCCAGACTCAATCCCGGGCTCAGGATCGGCGGTATCCTCCTGACGATGTTTGACACACGCAATCTCCTGTCCCACCAGGTTAGCGAGGACGTGCGGGCCCATTTCGGAAGTACGGTGTTCAAGACAGTCATTCCACGGAACGTCCGGCTCTCAGAGAGTCCGAGCCATGGCCTGCCGATTATCATGTATGATATCAAGTCCCGAGGCGCGATAGCCTACATGGAACTGGCCAGAGAAATTCTGAGCAACGGGAGGCTGTAATGACCCATAAACCATCTTTAGGCAGAGGATTGAGCGCCATGTTTCCAGGTCTCATGGAGGATATACGGCAGCCATCCTTTGTGATGTGTGGCATTGAAGAGCTGACGCCCAACCGTTTTCAGCCGCGCAGAGATTTTAACGATGATGACCAGAAACACCTTGTTGCCTCGCTGAAGGAGGCGGGCATTATACAGCCCATCGTTGTTCGCAAATTGCAGCAGGGCTACGAAATTATAGCCGGCGAGCGGCGTTGGCGGGCAGCCCAGTCTGCCGGCTTCAAAGAGGTGCCCGTCGTCATCAGGGAGGCTACCGACCGTCAGATGGCAGAAATGTCCCTGATTGAGAATCTGCAGCGGGAATCGCTGAACCCAGTCGAGGAAGCAACCGCATATGAGACCCTGATCAAGCGCTTCGAGCTCTCACAAGAAGAGATATCCGTCCGGGTCGGAAAAGACCGCTCGACCATTGCCAACAGCCTGCGCCTGCTGAAACTCCCGCGTGAAATCAAGGAGGCGCTGACGCGCAAGGTCCTATCGGCGGGCCATGCCCGGGCTATTTTAGCCCTGGATAAGATGTCCGACCAAATGCGGTTACTGGAGCTGATCAGGCAAAAGTCACTCAGCGTGCGCGAAGCCGAAGAGGCGGCAAAGAAGATGCGCCGTCCGGAAAAGAAGAAGAAATCCGAAGGAAAGGATATATATGTGATCGATCTTGAACGCTCCCTTTCAAAGGCGCTCAAGGCGATGGTTAAAATCCGAACTGGTAAAAAAACAGGCGTTATTTCCATTCGTTACCGCGGCTCGGAAGAGTTGAACCGCCTGGTCAAGCTTCTGTATGACCTGGATCAATAAGAAAAACACGGATGCAAGCGGTTTATTGTCGGAAGCCTTAAATGTGTAATCTTTGTCCACATCTGTGGATGAACATGTATACAAAGGAAACAACCATTGAATATTCTTTGGGAAAAGGCTATAGCAATTATTCAGGGCAAGATCTCTCCCCAGAACTTCGAAACCTGGATCCGGCCGATCAGAATCCTTGCTATAGAAGGCAATGAAGTACACTTGGCGGTGCCCAATAAATTTTTCCGTGACTGGCTTCATGAAAATTATGTCTCGATCATAGAAAGTGTCCTGTCGACTGTGGCAGGGGTCAATCTGCACGTAGAATTCCAGATCAGCCAGGAAAACGCCAAACCTACGGAAAAGAAAAAATCAACGGAAGGGCGAACAACGCCCTCCAGCGGGAAGCTTGTAAAAGTGCAGGCCATCCAAAAATCGCTGAATCAGAACTATACCTTCGAACGATTTGTCATCGGGCAATGCAACCAGTTCGCTCATGCGGCGGCCGTATCCGTGGCGGAGCAGCCTGCAAAAAATTACAATCCCCTGTTCATTTATGGGGGCGTCGGTCTCGGTAAGACACATCTCCTGAATGCAATCGGCCTCCATACACTTGCTCTCCATAGCAATGTTAACGTACTGTATGTGTCCGCCGAAGAGTTCATGAATGAACTTATCAACTGCATCCGATATGATAAGATGACCAAATTTCGTGAAAAATATCGAAACATCGATTGCCTGCTGATCGATGATATCCAATTTATCGCCGGAAAGGACAGAACGCAGGAAGAATTTTTCCACACCTTTAACACACTGCACGACTCAGGCCGCCAGATTGTCGTATCCAGTGATCGGTTTCCAAAGGATATTCCCAACCTAGAAAACCGCCTTCGCTCAAGGTTTGAATGGGGGTTGATAGCGGATATCCAACCACCGGAAGTGGAGACCAAGGTTGCCATCATCGAAAAGAAAGCACAGGAAAACAACATCAGGATAACCAATCAGGTGGCGCATTACATTGCTTCCCTCAGCGAGTCCAATATCCGAGAAATCGAGGGATACCTGATCAGGATTAGTGCCTTTTCCTCGCTGACCGGGCGACCCATCGACATGGACCTAGTGCGAGAAGCCTTGAAAAAAGTCTTGAAGCAGTCGGAAAAAAGAGAAATTAGCGTTGATGATGTTTTGAAGGCCGTTTCAGCAAAGATGAATGTAAAATTGTCAGACATTAAGTCTCAAAAGAAAAACAAGGAAGTCGTGATGGCAAGACAGGTTGCGATGCACGTGTCCCGTAAAATTACCGGGGCATCTTTTCCCGATATCGGCAAAAAAATAGGGGGACGCGATCATTCAACCGTCATCCATGCATGCAATAAAATCAAGAATATCTTAGATCAAGATGAGAAGTTGAAGCGCTTTATGGAGGAATTGGAAGAAGCCTTGGTGAATGAAACCTACTGACAGTATCCACAGGTACCATCCACAAGATCTGCGAGGCTTAATCATATGAGGCGTACGAGAAAAGGGGTTTTTCCACACAATCCACAGATCTTAGTACTACTACTAATTGTTTATTTTAATAGATTAAAAGAAAGGATGAAATAGTATGGAGCTTATCATCAGTAGGGAGACGTTTCTTAATGGGCTTCAGAAAACGCTGGGGGTCGTGGAAAAGAAAACAAACATGCCCATTCTCAACAATGTATTGATCAGAACCGAAAAAGAAAAAATCAAAATTGTTGCTACGGATCTAGAGATTGGACTGATTGTCCGGTTGGATGCAAAGATCGTTGCGGATGGCGAGATTACACTCTCTGCGAGAAAACTCTATGAAATGGTCCGTCAGGCAGAGGGCGAAGAGGTAAGCCTGCAAAAAAATGACGAGAACATGGTAAAAATAACTTCCCAGCGCTCTATCTATAGGGTGATGGGGCTGCCGGCAGAAGATTTTCCATCGGTCATTGAAGATGAGCAAGCACCTCTGTTCCCCATCCAAGGAGGGATCCTGAAGTCTCTGATCAGAAAAACATTCTTTGCGATCTGTGTAGATGAGATGAGGAAAAACTTAACAGGAATATTCTGGGAGTCGGAAGGAAAGGGAAAGAACGGACGCATTAGAGCGGTGGCGACGGATGGACATAGGCTGGCTGTGGCTATGACGGAGCCCGGTGTAGTAGATTTTCTCCCTTTGGAGAGGGGGGTAATAATTCCCAGAAAGGGCCTCCAAGAGATGCGGAAGATGGTGGAGAATGACGGGGAGCAGGTTCAGTTGGGGTTTCATCAGGGAATGTGCCTTCTCAAAACCGGGGATTCGCTACTGAAAGTACGGTTGATTGAGGGTGATTATCCTGACTACCAAAGGGTTATTCCCAAAGAGAAAGGGCATGTCATACAGTTTGACCGGGAAAAAGTTCTGCATGCGTTGCGACGGATGGAGATCGTTTTAGATGATCGATACAATGGGATTGTATTCCGATTGGGGAAGAATGTCATGAGGATGGATTCGACCTTTAACCCGGATATTGGGGAGGCTAAGGAGGAGATTGAGGTGAACTATCAGGGCAAGGAGATCGAAGTGGGGTTCAATGTACATTACATGATCGATGCCCTGGACGTGGTCGATGAGGAGCAGGTGTCTTTTGAGGTGAGTGAGGGAAACAAACCGGGCATCATTCGTCCGATCGGGAATGATAGGTATTATTGTATCGTCATGCCCCTGCGCATTTGAAACGAGTGACTCGGCGGGTGCTCAAAATGATGGAAATAGTGCTATATTGCCATGGTCATGTAAACTATTGTGCATAATGATTTATGATGACGTTTTTTTACCAACTCGCTAATCAATGGGATGCTTAAGACAATATGACAGATCAATACAGTGCGGATAGTATAAAGGTTCTCGAAGGTCTCGAGGCCGTTAGGAAACGGCCGGCCATGTATATTGGATCAACCAGTAAGGATGGACTGCATCACCTTGTCTACGAGGTGGTTGACAACAGCATCGATGAAGCGGCTGCAGGATACTGCGACAACATAGTCGTGAAGATCCGGGCAGACAACAGTGTCATCGTGGATGATAACGGACGGGGTATTCCTGTTGACATGCACAAGACGGAAGGTGTGTCGGCCGCGGAAGTCGTTATGACGAAGCTCCATGCCGGCGGAAAGTTTACCAATGAATCATACAAAATTTCGGGAGGGCTCCATGGCGTGGGCGTGTCTGTCGTCAATGCCCTGTCGAGTTATTTGGAACTGGAAGTCCGGCGTGATGGCCATGTCTATAGCCAGTCTTACATCCGTGGGGTGCCGGTGGCCCCGCTGGAAATGGTTGGTAAGACCAAGGCCAAAGGAACAAAAGTCACCTTTAAACCGGACGAGCAGATATTTGAGGAACTTGAGTATAGCTATGACATTCTGAGCAATCGTCTGCGCGAGCTCGCCTTTCTCAACCCGGGCGTTAAGATCACCCTTGTCGACGAGCGGACGGATAAGACCAGCGAATTTTTCTACAAAGGCGGTATTGTATCCTTTGTTGAGTACTTGAACCGCAACAAAAAAGCCCTCCATAAGCACCCCATCTATATTGAAGGCTCCAAAGAAGACTGCCAGGTGGAGGTTGCCATTCAGTACAACGATACGTATGCCGAAAACACGTTTTCCTTTGCCAACAGCATCAATACAACAGAGGGTGGCACACACCTGATCGGTTTCCGCTCAGCGCTGACCCGCGCATTCAATTACTACGCAACGGCAAACAACCTGTTGAAGAATGTCAAGGAAACCATCCGGGGAGAGGATCTCCGGGAAGGACTCACCTGTGTGATCAGCGTAAAGCTCAGAAACCCCCAGTTCGAGGGCCAGACCAAGACAAAATTAGGAAACAGTGATGTCCGGGGGCTTGTCGAGCAGATCGTGTACGACAAGCTGGGGGCATATTTGGAAGAAAACCCTTCGATTTCCAAGCAGCTCATGTCCAAATTTATCGATGCCGCTAGGGCCCGCGAGGCGGCCCGGCGCGCCCGCGAACTGACGCGCCGCAAGAGCGCCCTAGAGGTCAGCTCCCTGCCGGGAAAACTTGCGGATTGCCAGGAGAGCGACCCGGCACACAGCGAGCTGTATCTCGTTGAAGGGGACTCGGCCGGTGGCTCGGCAAAACAGGGACGTGACCGGAAAAACCAGGCGATTCTTCCCCTGCGGGGCAAAGTGCTCAACGTGGAAAAGGCGCGCTTTGACAAGATGCTTCAGAACGAGGAAATCAAGGTCATTGTAACGGCCCTCGGCGCGGGGATCGGTATGGACGACTACGACGTCAGCAAGTTACGATACCATAAGGTCATCATCATGACGGATGCCGATGTGGACGGGCTTCATATCCGCACGCTGCTTTTGACGTTCTTTTTCCGGCAGATGCGCGAGCTCATCGAAAGGGGCCACCTTTACATTGCCCAGCCGCCCCTTTTCAAGGTCATGGACAAAAAGAGTGAAATATATCTTCACAACGAAGAGTCTATGCGCAGTTACGTCATAGAAAACGGCGTGAACCGTGTCCGCCTGCTAACCAACAACAGTGGCGGTGATGCCCTCACGGGCAACCGCCTGCTGAATCTCATTCGTCGTGTCTTGAGAATCGAAGCCGTGCTCGATAAGTTCGAGAGGGAAGGGAAGGATCGGGAAGTCATCCGGATCCTCGCCGGTGACCCGGCGTTCTCCGATGAAGATTTCAAGAAAGAAGCGGCGCTTGGAAAAGTCGCTCGCCGCACGTCCATGGCTGTTGGCCACACAATCTGTACCTATGCCATCGAGATGGATCAGGAACACGGACGTTACAAGATGATCTTTCAGATCAGGCGCGATGGTCATCTGATCACGACCTGTGTAGACCGTGAAATTTTCCGGACACCGCGATTTGCGGAGCTGAAGGTATTGATCACCCAGGTCACGGCACTGGGTGAGGCTCCGTATCGTGTGGCCACGGAAGAAGAGGACACGACGGTGGAGCTGGCAACGATGACGAACCTGGTGGAACATATCCTCCAGATCGGGCGCAAAGGAATCACCGTCCAGCGGTATAAAGGGCTTGGTGAAATGAATCCGGAGCAGCTGTGGGAAACGACCATGAACCCCGAAAAGCGTACCCTGTTGCAAGTGCGGGTCGAAGACACCGTGGAAGCAGATGAAATCTTTACAACGCTCATGGGGGACCAGGTTGAGCCGCGGAAAGAATTTATTTTCAAGAATGCGTTGTATGCGTCCAATCTCGACGTGTAGGAACCAATCACCAAGCGTAAACGCTGCAAAGGATGTAAACATCAATGGAACAGGCGCTGCAGAAGCACATACCGATCAATATTGAAGATGAGATGCGTCAGTCCTATGTGGACTACGCCATGAGCGTAATCATTGGCCGGGCCATTCCCGATGTCCGGGACGGTCTGAAGCCCGTTCACCGCCGGGCCCTCTATGCCATGAATGAAATGGGCAACCGGTGGAACAAGCCGTATAAAAAATCGGCTCGCATCGTCGGGGACATCATCGGTAAGTATCATCCCCATGGCGACACAGCGGCATATGATACGATCGTGCGGATGGCGCAGGATTTCTCGATGCGCTATACGCTGATTGATGGCCAAGGGAATTTCGGCTCCATTGACGGCGATCCACCGGCCGCCATGCGGTATACGGAGGTCCGGATGGCCAGGATTGCCGAGGAGCTCCTTGCCGACCTCGAAAAAGAAACGGTGGACTTCGTTCCCAATTATGATGAATCACTTCAGGAGCCCACGGTGCTGCCGGCCAGGATTCCACTGCTTCTGCTGAATGGCTCATCAGGAATCGCCGTCGGCCTGGCAACCAATATCCCACCGCACAATCTCCGTGAGGTCATTGACGGGGCCATTGCCTTGATTCGCGATCCTGCGATCACCGTACAAGGCTTGATGCAACACATTCAGGGGCCAGATTTCCCGACGGCCGGCTTCATCAATGGGCGCGAAGGCATCATATCGGCCTATGAAACCGGCAGGGGCATTATCCGTGTCCGGGCTCGTGCGCTCATCGAGCGCAATGCCCGCAGTGACAAGGAGAGCATCATTGTCACAGAGCTGCCCTATCAGGTGAACAAGGCAGCCCTGATTGAGAAAATCTCAGAGCTGGTGCGTGAAAAGAAAATCACCAGCATTTCAGATCTGCGTGACGAGTCCGATCGGGAAGGTATACGGATTGTTATGGATCTGAAGCGGGATGAGCCCTCCGGCATTGTATTGAATCAACTTTACAAACACACCCAGATGGAGTCCACGTTTGGCATCATCATGCTGGCCATTGAAAACAACCAGCCCAGGGTCTTCAACATCAAGGAAATGCTCCAGAGCTTTGTTGAATTCCGCCGTCAGGTTGTTGTCAGGCGGACAACATTCGAACTCACCAGGGCAAAAGAGCGGGCTCACATACTCGAAGGACTCATCATCGCCCTGAACAATATTGATGAGGTCATTGCCGTCATTAAAGCGTCGGCAGGCCCGCAGGAGGCAGCCACTGCCCTCTGCCGCAACTTCGGGCTTACAGACGTGCAGGCAAAAGCCATCCTGGATATGCGCCTGCAGCGTCTTACAGGATTGGAACGCAGCAAGATCGATGAAGAGTACAAAGAGGTATCTGCCCTGATTAGGCAGCTGCAGGGGATTCTCGATGATCCCAAGAAAGTCATGGGGGTAATCATCGACGAATTTAAGGAAATACGAGAACGCTATGGCGATGAGCGACGCACCGAGATTGTGGAGAGCACGGAAGATATCAACATCGAAGACATGATTGTCGAAGAGGACATGGTGGTCACTGTTTCCCATTCAGGCTACATCAAGCGCAACCCGGTGAGTCTGTACCGAAGTCAGCGAAGGGGCGGCAAGGGGAAGGTGGGCATGGCAACCCGCGAAGAGGATTTTGTAGAGAAGATATTTATTGCCTCAACACATCATTATATCCTCATCTTCACCCGGCAAGGCAGACTGTTCTGGCTCAAGGTATATCAGATCCCGCAAGCCGGCAGAGCCTCTCGCGGCAAGGCCATTGTGAATCTCATCAACATGTCACCTGGCGAGAAGATCGCAGCCATTCTTCCGGTCAGGGATTTTGCAGAAGGCCGATCGGTGATCATGGTGACGCGCAGGGGCATCGTCAAAAAGACGAGTTTAACAGCCTATGCAAATCCCCGTTCCGGCGGCATCATTGCCATTTCAGTCGATGAAGGAGACGAGCTGATTGACGCCCAACTGACCCTGGGCGGCCAGGAAGTGCTTTTGGCCACCCGCAAGGGCAAGACGATACGCTTCCACGAAGAAGAGGTGCGCGAGACGGGCCGCGTGGCCCGTGGTGTCCGAGGGATCACGCTGTCACAGGATGATGCGGTTGTGGGCATGGAAATTCCCATGGAGGGCAATGCCTTGCTGACCGTATCTGAACGCGGTTATGGGAAGCGGACCCCTGTCGCTGAGTATCGTCTCCAGGGACGAGGTGGCAAGGGAACGATCAACCTCCGCACGGTTCCAAAAGTGGGTAACGTATCGGGTATCCTCCAGGTGGCAGCGGAGGAGGACATCGTGCTGATCAGCGATGGGGGCAATATTATCCGCCTGCGTGTCGAAGAGATCTCCATGACCCACCGCGGGACGCAAGGGGTCAGACTCATCGATCTGCAACCAGAGGAGAAGCTTGTCGGACTGGCACGTGCCGAGCGGGATGCGAATGGATCTTCCGAGAATGGTGGCGAGGATGACGTAGCCCCGCAGGATGAAACGGATGCATGACAGGCAACAAACCCTATGTGATATTGAACCATACGGCGGATCTTGGGTTGCTGGTCACGGGGCGGACCATTGAGGACGTGTTTGCCAATGCCGCAGCTGCCCTGACGGATCTGATGATTGGCACGAATGCGGTAAAACAAATAACAAGGCGCGGCCTTGATGTGGATGGCATAGACCGCGATGATCTGTGGGTTAACTTTCTCCGGGAAATTCTCTCTTTACTGACATCGAAAACCTATGCAGTGAAAAGCTGCCAGATTCTGCGGATGGAGGCAAATCAGCTAACCGCCGAATTGCGCGGCGAGCCGTATGATGTTGTGCGGCATGTTGTAAAGACGGAGATTAAGGCCATCACCTACCATCAGGCAGTCGTACGGCGCACACGGGATGGATGGGAAGGCAAGGTCATCTGTGATGTCTGATATCAAGCTCAGAAAACTCGACGATTACCGGTGGGAAATTCCCCGTGGCGGCGCGATGCGGGTTCCAGGACGAATCTATGCCTCGGAGCAGCTTTTGAAAAGCATGGGGGCGGATGAGGCACCTAGGCAGGTTGCCAATGTGGCGCACCTTCCCGGCATCATCCGGTATTCTCTCGCCATGCCAGACATGCATTGGGGCTATGGTTTCCCCATTGGCGGGGTGGCCGCTTTTGACATGGAGGAAGGGATCGTGTCGCCCGGGGGCGTCGGCTATGACATTAACTGCGGATGCCGGCTGGTCAAGACACGCCTGCATCGTCAGGAGATCGAAAAACCCCTATCGGAGTTGATGACAGCACTGTTTCATAATATTCCTTCCGGGGTAGGCTCCCGCGGCGATTTGAAGTTAACCCTTCCGGAGGAAAAAAAGGTACTCACCGACGGTGCTCGCTGGGCGGTCAGCAGGGGCTTCGGATCTGCGGCTGATATCGAAACGACGGAAGATGGCGGATGCATACTAGGGGCGGATCCGGATGCTGTGAGCAGCCGCGCCATGGAACGTGGCCGTGACCAGCTGGGGACACTTGGTTCGGGGAACCATTTTCTGGAGATCGAAGCAGTAGAGGAAATATACGATTCGGCTGCCGCCGCGGCATTCGGATTGGAGATCGGGCAGATTGCCATTATGATCCATAGTGGCTCACGCGGATTGGGATACCAGATTTGCGATGACTATCTCGCCCAGATGGTAAAACATCTTGATGAATTAGAATTGGATCTGCCGGACCGGCAGCTTGCATGCACACCTCTGCGTTCGAACCGTGGACAGCAATACCTCGCCGCTATGGCGTGTGCGGCAAACTATGCTTGGGCCAATCGTCAGATGCTTATGCATTGGGCGGCTCAGATTTTTGAGAAAACCCTGGGTATGGGTCCGAGGGATCTTGGCATAACCCTGCTGTATGATGTCTGCCACAATATCGCCAAGATCGAGAAATTCCTTGTGGAGGGGAAAGAGAGGCAGCTCTGCGTGCATCGAAAAGGTGCTACACGGGCTTACCCGCCGGGCCATCCTGATGTTCCACCGCCTTATCGCAAGGTTGGCCAACCCGTTCTTATTCCCGGAGATATGGGCACAGGTTCGTATGTGCTGGTTGGAACAAGGCAGGCCTACGAGGAAACGTTTGGCAGCGCTTGCCATGGTGCTGGGCGGGTTATGAGCAGGTCTCAGGCCACCAAGGCCAGCAGGGGACGCTCCATTACCAAGGAAATGGCTGAGCGCGGCGTTTTGGTTATGGCTTCAGGCAAGGGAACGCTCAGGGAAGAGATGCCGCAGGCCTATAAGAATCTGGATCAGGTTGTAGAGGTCGTACATCAGGCGGGTCTTGCCAGGAAGGTGGCAAGGTTGCGGGCCCTTGGCTGTATCAAGGGCTGATGACTTTGGAAAATGCCGTATTCATTGCGAGACGGCGCGCAAGCCGCAGCGGTAATCTTGTGCTCTGAGGACTGGCATGCAACCCCGCGGGACCTCTTTCACGGACCGCCGTAAAATGCTGTTGATGCCTCGTTCAACAGGGCGTCTTCCGACCCCCTGTACTTTGGGGAAAAGTGAAAAAGGATCATGCGTTTTGCGCGGGCCTGACGGGCCAGCGATCCGGCTTGCATTGCGGTCAAATGGTATTTTTCTTTTGCTCGGTCCGCATCGGCATGAAGGAAAGTAGCTTCGATAAACAGAAGGTCTGCGCCATCAGCCAATGCAATGATCCGCTCCCCATTCTCCCGATGAAAGATGGCATCTGTCACATAAACGATGCGCTTGCCCGGCGTGATGCGGATGACACGTTCGCGCAAGGCGCCAAGCGGCATCCATTGCTCCTGGATATTTCCGGATGCATCTTTCCACCAGATGCGAATAGGGGTATCATCTGCGGCGTGCCTCATGATCTGCTCTTTGAAGACCATTAGCCACTTGCCGGTGGGAAGGCCCATTTCAGCGAGCGCATTTTTCATGACATTGATGCGCCAGGTCTCTTCAAAGCGAAAAGCGAGACAGGGGATCCGGTGATCGAGAAACACTGCTTTTACCCTGAAAAAGCGATCCTCCACGAGCGTTCCATCAAATACTGATGACGACTGCTCAATCAGCTCAGGTTTGAATGCCGATTGGCACCGGTATCGCCGTATTTCCCTGCCACCGGGGTGCACTTCGGTAACTATCAGGGAAAAGTCATTTTCGTAGTTTTCTACAAGATTCCATGTGTAGGCGTGAAGCTTGCGCTCCACCTGATCAAGAAACCCTGGCGGTCCATAGAGGCGCACCTGACGATCACGTCCCAGACAGATTCTGAGAAAGTGGTCAAAGCCTATGAAATGATCCATATGTGTGTGCGATACGAAGATGTGATCTACTTTGAGTATCTTGCGTGTTGCAAGAGGGCGAAGATCACCGAGGTCGAACAGGATGGAGCCGTGGCGGTACTTGAACTCTATGTATACAGCCGGGTCACCAAAGGGGGCGTTGATTAGAGATGCACTGTACATATCAGGCGGCTTTCACGGTTCATGGATATCGTCAGGGTATAGGATACGGAGCACAGTCTTGGAGGCCTGCCGGATGATGTTGGCCACGGCACGGTGAGCATCATCCTGGCCGGATAAGAAGGCCTGGCGCTCAGGTGTGGGGATAATAAAGGGTACGACCGATACCTTTACCCGAAAGATTTGCCGCAGCATGGCCTCAGTATCCTTTTGGCGTTTCCAGACCTGTTCTTCCTGGGCATAGCTGTCCCCAGCCTGTTCGTTGGCCCCAAAGTCATCCACTAGCAAAATCATATGGACATCCGTCAAGCCGAGATGCGCGCGAAGCGCGGTCCAAAAAGGCGCTGTCGCCTTATGGCAGCCGAGGTCCGCGGAGTTGGCCACAATGCACGTTCCCATCCAGGGATGATCAAAAGCCTCTTTGGCGGTGATTGCGCGGATTCCCAAATTTTTCAGAAAGCTTATGATCGTGGGTGTGACCTCTGCGTAATGGTCTGTCGCAATGACGAATGCCATGGAGGGATCGCTGGATATCCGCAAGAGAATCTGTTGCCAAGGAGATGCAATCGAGGAAGAGGCCATGTAACTGTCGACAAAGCGGGATGCAGCGGTACGAAGCATGGTCTGGTCAATTTCTCTCTCCCGGTGATATGCCAGGGCCATGATCGCATCTGCCATGACTTTCTTATACCCGGAAGATGTCGTGCTTCCCTTGTGCCAGCCCGGACTAACGACACTGGACCAAAAGGTGTCGGTATCGGTGACACCCAGGGTGGCAAGGCCACTATTGTTCAGTGCCTGCAAGAGGAGATCCTCCTGTCCGAAACGCACTGCCCCGAGGCTCAGAGTCCCGGAGTAATCAAAAATGACGAGACATTTGAATGCTGCCATATCCTTAAGGGGGTGCCTAACGGTTCTGACGCTCAGAAAGAGCCTGCTCAATGATAGTATGTAATTCACGGGACGCCTGAAGCGGATCGGATGCAGCGCAAATGGCAGAAACAACTGCTACGGCATCTGCCCCAGCCTGAATGATCGCCCTCGCATTGTCTGCATGCAATCCCCCGATGGCCACGAGGCGATGGCGGGAGAATTGTCGTATGCGGCTGATGCCTGCGAGGCCCCATGCACCTTTGGTGTCCGTTTTAGTCGGCGTCTCAAAAACAGGACTGATGCCGAGATAATCTACATCCATGTGCTGCGCACGTTCAACGTCACCCCAGGTTTCAACCGACAGCCCGATGATGGCGTTGGGTCCCATCCATTTACGGGCGATTTCGTAAGGCATGTCATCCTGTCCGATGTGGACCCCATCAGCCTTTGCGGCAAGGGCTACATCAAGACGATCGTTGATGATTAGAAGGACTCCTAGGGGTTTTAGGATTCCTTTAATGTGGCGCGCCTCTTCCACGAAGGGGCGTGTTGCCAACTCTTTTTCACGCAGTTGTACGATCGCCGCGCCGCCCTGCACGGCTTGCCGGATGACATCTTCCAGTCGGCGTCCACCGCAGAGAGCGCGATCTGTAACAAGGTATAATCCCTTCATGAAACCATTTTACGGCAATTGCATGCGAGAATCAACGGGAACGTGGTTTGGAAAATCATCGCTAGGGTAATGCTTTTGCTGTAACTGCTGATGAGCATATGTTAGGTTGGCCGAAACAGATCATATCTTTTCCCAGGAGGAATGGTTATAAAGCGAATGATGTTTGTGGTCGCGGTCCTGCTGCTGTATTGTTCGCAGTTGACGCATGCGGAAGAACCGTGGAAACTTGCCAAGGAAGGGGAAGGCATCAAGGTCTTCACAAGAGCGGTGCCGGGTTCTGCCGCCAATGAATTTAAAGGCATCGCTGAAATCGAGGCCCCCATTGAAGTGATCATGGAAGTTTTCAAAGACATACCCTCTTATCCGAGATGGTATGGTTTCTGCAGGGAGACAAAGCTGATCAAAGAGGATACGGAGACCCACAGGATCATTTACTTCTACTTCGTACTGAAAACCATGGGACCAGTAATGGACCGGGATATGGTGATCGAGGCCATCAGCAGATTTGACAAGCAGGCTGGTACGGCCTTCATCACAACAACGGCGCTGCAGGACGGAGGTGGTCTATATTGCCAAGGCTGATCCCGCCGGCTACATTCCTGCATTTGTTTCCAATATTCTCCAGAAGGATCAGCCTTTCCTGACGCTCAAGGGACTTAGGGGAATGGTAAAAAAAGACGAATATTATGAACGGGCGGGTTTTGCCCGAAAGAAATGATGCGGCGAGCGGCAATGCTGACGGTGCCGGGATTTCTGGTAGACGATGACTACCGCTGGCGGGGTTGTTCCAAGGTTTGCAGGTGACGGTAGATGGTGTCGTAAGACATCGTGTACAGCGCATCGAGGAACCCGACCTGCAGGCTGCCTGGCCCTTGCGCTTTCTGTATGGCGACTTGTCCGGCAATTTTCATGATCGACATGGCTTGAGCGCATGCTTCGGCATAGTCGCGGGTTACTGCCGCAAATGCGCCGCACAAAGCCGTTGCCGTACAGCCTAGACCGGTGACGCGGGTCATCATTGTCCCCCCCCCGCTGATTTCGATGATCCGTTGGCTGTCCAACACAAAATCCCTTTCGCCGCTTATACAGATCACGCTGCCATATGTCCGATTCAAACGCTCGGCTGCGCCAACAGCATCCGGGGCACCGACTGTTGAATCTACCCCTTTGGTGGTGGTATCCCCTCCATATAGGGCAAGAATCTCCGAAGCATTGCCGCGGATGATCTCCGGTGAGAGTGCATCAATAAGCTCCCGGCCTGTTCGCGTACGATAAGAAGTTGCCCCAGCTCCCACAGGATCGAGAACGATAGGGATGTTGCGGCGCTTTGCCTCCTGGGCGGCCATGAACATGGCCCGGACCCAGGGGGGAGAGAGTGTTCCAATATTGATCACGAGGGCGCCAGCAATGCGCACCATTTCCTCAACCTCCTCCACGGCATGGGCCATGACAGGCGAGGCGCCAAGGGCCAGAAGGGCATTGGCTGTCGTATTCATGACAACAAAGTTCGTGATGTTATGCACGACTGGCGAACGATTGCGGATCGCCTGAAGCGCATCCCAGATAGAGGTAGCATTCATGGGCGTCGACCCGTCTCTTCACTTAGTGCATGCACTCAGGCCGCACCAAAAGGCATAGGCTGCTGATCAACCCCGCGCGACTTCAGCGGCCGATTGGTGCGGTACAGCCAAAAGGATAGCTTCAACGGGGCAGTCTATCGCGCAGAAGCCGCAGGCGATGCAGGCCTTGGGCTCTGCAATGAATGGGTGCTCATGTTTTTCTTGTCCATGGCGCCCAAGATCCAAGCAATGGACCGGGCATCCTTCAACGCATATCCTGCAGGATATGCATTGCTCCACATCGATCACGGGCTTTGGCCAAAGAGACAGTTTTGCAATGTGTTTACAGGCAGCGCCAGCTGCATTCCGCAGAGCGTCTTGGGGACAGATGCGCCCGCAAGCCCCACATTCGATGCACAGGGAGGGATTGATAATGTGCATGGTCTTCCGCTCCCCGGTGATAGCCGCCACAGGGCAGAGCCTCACACAGGCGGTGCAGCCATTGCATAGATCCGAAATATGATAGGACATGGTTTCCTCCCGCAATGAACGGTGCGAACTTGATCAGCCCGGGGCCTAAAGATTTTTCTCAGGGGGCTTGCCGGTTTCGGCGTCCCAGCCGAACTGTTTCCAGTAATCGCTCCTCATTTTATCGAACGCTACGCTTCGCCCTTTGTTTGCTCCATGATCCAGCACTGGTTTGCCTAGCATTCGTTCGCTTCCCCGGATGTCTCGCGGATCGATGCCATGCTTGATATTGAATGCCTGCTTGAGCGTTTGAATACGCTCGCCGATATCCATGTACTGCTCCGGAGTTTTATGCCAGCCCGTTGCCGCATTCAGCCAGTCAAACGTTGGCACCCGCTTCGCGCCGATCATCAGGCCGAACATGCAAAGGCCAGCGCCGTTGGCTACGTTAAGGTATTTGCTACAGGCTGCCGCCATGATTGCCTTTTTTTCGTCCGGCATGTATTTTCTGCTTTTGAAATACAGGGGGGTCGCTTTAGGCAGGCCTTTTATCACTTTCCAGAGCTGGTACATTTCATAGTAGAGTTGGGCTCCGATGGTATGGCGCCCCGGAGCAGGTTCCACGGCATAGTGGACACTGTAGCCCGGATCATTGCGGCCGTCATGCATGGGCGCCTCCTGCCCCCCGATATGCATGGCATACTGCTCGGAACCTCTTCCGATTTTTCGCGCCGCAACCCTGGAGCCATCTGCCAGAATATCGCCTATCCCGTCACGCCTGATCATCTTCTCGACAAGCGCGACAATCGCCGGGGTATTGCCCCAGGTCAGATCTAGGCCGTCCGTATCATTTTTCGTGAGGAGGCCTTTTTCATAGCATTCCAGGGCAAAGGCAACGGTGCCCCCGGCGGAGATGGTGTCCATGCCGGCACGGTTCAGGAGTTCATTGAGATGAAAAATACTGTCCGCGTCATTGTTCATGCAGAGCCCGCCTAGGGCAAGGGCGGTTTCATACTCGGGCTTATGCGTTTCCTTGTACTTGCCGGACATGGAGCATTTGCCTCCACAGCCCAACGGGCAGGAATAGCAGTGGTATTTGACAATCTCCCGGTTGACGATCGCATCCGGATTCAAGGTGACAGATTTCTTTGGGCCGAAGTCCTCATTGGTGCCTTTCCAGTTCATGATGGGCGAGTCCCCCATCTCAATGGATGCCTGGTTCATGCTTGCCGTTCCCCATTTGCTGAGGAAAAATTTCCACAAGAGGCCGTCCATGGCCATCTGGGTGGGCATGATCCTCATCAATTTGCCTACGTAAGACATGAGCGGGCCAGACATCAAAGGGGGCTGAAATTGCACCCAGCGGTTGCATTTCTGACTGAGGCGCCTCATTGCCTGCCTGTCAAACGGGACAATCCTGCTTTTCCCATTCAGCACAACCGCTTTGAGCTTCTTTGACCCCATGACCGCCCCGAGTCCTGCACGGGCAGCCATCCGCCCCTTGTCATTGCAGACCCCGGCAATGAGGGAGAGTTTTTCCCCCGCTGTGCCAATGCAGGCAACCTCTGCCCCCTTACCCGCCTGTGAAAGAAGGATTTCCTCGGTCTCAACGGAATCCATGCCCCACAGGTCCGAAGCGTCCCGTATCTCCACTTTACCCGTATCCGCATAAAGATATACGGGACTGCCACTGATGCCACTGAAAAATATCCCGTCATAGCCGCAACGCTTGATTGCCGGTGAAAAACTGCCGCCGCAGTTGGCATCCCCCCAGCATCCTGTCAGGGGGGATTTTCCTACGACCATCCATCGGCCGGAGAAAAAACTTCCCGTCCCGGTCAGCAGGCCAGATAGAAAGCCGAGTATATTGTCCGGACCAAGCGGATCCGCACCGGCAGGGATCCTTTCGAAGAGAATATGTGCACCAAGCCCCATGCCGGAAAGGTAGTTCTCATAAATATGATCTGGAACGGTCTCCTCACGGATCTCTTTTTGCGACAGGTCCACCATCAAGATTTTCCCTGTGTATCCTTTGTTCATCGTCTCCCTCATTCCGCTCCGAGGTGGTTTTAGTGAAGCGACTGAAATCCAGCATTTTGAAGAATTTGACAATTAATTCAAACTTATAGCACACGCGCTTGCCTATGACAATAAAGAATGATAAAGAATCTAGCCGCTCCATCCCTATTAAAAACCGGTGGCTGGTATGAACTTGCATCAAAGAGGGTTTGCTCCTGCAGGGCGTGGCAAATATCGGCAACCCGGAGGTCATCTGCATGCATCAAGTCGGGCTCTCCTTGGTCGTTCCCTGCTATAATGAGGATAAAACGATTTACAGGAATATCAAGGCTATTGATCAGTACCTGCGGAACCATGTATCCTCGTTTGAAATTATAGCCGTCAATGATGGTAGCGAAGACAACACGCTGCAGGAACTGCAGAGAGTGGCTCGAGAAATTCCCCTCAGAATTATCACGAACGGAATGAATTTCGGCAAGGGACGCGCGGTCAAAAACGGCGTTATGGCGAGCGAAAAAGAAATGGTCATGTTTATGGATGCGGATCTCGCCATATCGATAGAGGAACTGGGACCTTTCTTGAAAATGGCTGGCAATGGCCATGACATCTGCATTGCATCCAGATTCGTGCCAGGCCAGCGCCGTGAGCAGGTCGTGCACTGGTACAGAAAGGCCATGGAACACATCTTCCGGGCCATGCGGGTCGTCATAATGGGTTGCCGCGATATCCGCGACACACAATGCGGGCTCAAGCTGTTCAAACGTCAGGCAGCCATGAAGATCTTTCCTCACCTTACCATTGACAGGTTTGCTTTCGACTCGGAGATCATCTTTCTGGCAAAAAAAAGGGGATATAATATTACGGAACTGCCCGTTGCCATTCATAATCTGGCACAAAGCCATATCCGCTTTATCCGCGATCCGCTGAACATGTCCATAGCCCTCTTGAAAATACGGCTGAATGATCTGACAGGGAAATACAACCTTGAGTAAGCTCCGAAGGGGGACTGCCCCGGCTCCACTGGACAGATGTCGCCTGATCGTATCAGCCGATGATTTCGGTATCAGCAGGAAGGCGAACCACAATATCCTGCGACTTATTTCCCTGGGGAAAATTGACCGGGTTTCGGTTATGGTGCGGGGCGGCCTTGAACCGGTTGAGCTTGCGCTGCTGGTGCAGTCGGGCGTCAAGCTGGATATTCATTGGGACACCGGCGATTGCATCTCCGGAAGCGCGAGCAGGCACATCGCTCCTGCACCCTTGAGAATCCTCCTTTTTCTGTTCCATTATGTGTCTGGAAGCCATGGAGCCGAGGTGATCGAAGGCCTGTGGCGAAACCAGATGGAAAAATTCAAGCAATTGTTCGGAAGGTACCCGGATGGGGTCAACTCCCATGAACATATTCACTTTTTCCCCCCTTACTTTAGAGTCGCATGTGCCCTCGGGAGGCATTATGGCGCATCACATCTTCGGTTCGGCACGAAAGGCATTTTCCCGCGCATGAATCTACAGGCACAGGTTATTGATTGGCTTCGGCGGACGGATCAACGCGGCGTCATGGAAGGGCCGATACCGTCATCCGAATATATGACCAGCTTGAATTGGAAGCCGGACCTGCAGGATTTGACGGATTGCCATCCACATGGCAGAGTGGAGGTGGTCTGTCATCCGGAAGTGGACGAGGAATTCGATTATACCAGGGACCGTCTCTAGTTTTGGCAACAATCATGTTATTTCCCCGCGCTACCGTTGGACCCGTGGGGGCCCTCCACCTTGACAAGGAGGATTCAATGATTAAGTTCCTAATAATTTTCAGGGCTGATGCTCATCGGCCGGTTCATCTAATCATTTCTGGAGGTGTTAAATATGAAAGTAAAACCGCTGCATAATCGTATTTTAGTTCGGCGTCTGGACAGCGACGAGAAAACGGCCGGCGGGATCATTATCCCCGATACGGCCAAGGAAAAGCCGCAAGAGGGAAAGGTCGTCGCGGTAGGCCCTGGACGTATGGATGACGCCGGCAAGAGAATTCCCATGGAGCTCAAAGCGGGGGATCGAATCCTGTTCGGCAGGTACTCGGGCTCGGAAGTTAATATAGACGGGGTGGAACATCTTATCATGAAAGAAGATGACGTGTTGGGCGTCATCGTATCATAAAGGGAGGGTATGAACATGGCAGCTAAAGAGATTAAATATGACATGGTCGCTCGGGAAAAGATCCTGCAGGGCGTTGACGCGCTTGCCAATGCGGTAAAAGTCACGCTTGGACCGAGGGGCCGCAACGTTGTGATCCAAAAATCGTGGGGTTCTCCCGTCATCACCAAGGATGGGGTCACGGTAGCCAAGGAAATCGAACTGGAAAACAAGTTTGAGAATATGGGCGCCCAGATGGTCAAAGAAGTCGCTGCCCGCACCTCCGACATGGCCGGCGATGGCACGACGACCGCTACCATCCTTGCCCAGTCGCTTTACCGTGAAGGCTCCAAGCTGGTGGCTGCGGGGATGAATCCCATGTCGCTGAAGCGTGGCATCGATAAGGCCGTCGCTGTTGTGGTGGACGAATTGAGGAAAATGTCCAAGCAGGTGAAAGACAAAAAAGAAATCAGCCAGATCGGAATGATCTCTGCCAACCATGATGAAACGATCGGGAATCTGATTGCAGAGGCGATGGATAAAGTTGGCAAGGAGGGGGTCATCACAGTAGAAGAAGCCAAATCCATTGAAACGACCCTCGATATTGTGGAGGGGATGCAGTTCGATCGAGGCTATATCTCTCCTTATTTCGTTACGGACCCTGAAAAGATGGAAATTCACCTGGAGGATCCCTACATCCTTATCTATGAAAAAAAGATCAGCACTATGAAAGATATGGTTCCCATCCTCGAGCAGATCGCCCGGATGGGGAAACCATTGCTCATCATTGCAGAAGATATTGAAGGTGAAGCGCTTGCAACGCTGGTTGTTAATAAGCTCCGCGGTGTGCTCAAGTGCACAGCCGTCAAGGCACCGGGCTTTGGCGACCGGCGCAAGGCCATGCTGGAAGATATTGCCATTCTCACTGGCGGGCATAGCATTTCGGAAGAAATGGGCATCAAGCTTGAGGCGGTTACGATTCAAGATCTCGGTACGTGCCGGCAGTTGATCATAGACAAGGACAACACCACAATTATCGATGGAGGGGGCAAGAAGAAGGACATCGAGGGCAGGGTTAAACAAATTCGCGCCCAGATAGACGAGACAACATCCGATTATGACCGTGAAAAGCTTCAGGAGAGGCTGGCTAAGCTTGTCGGCGGCGTGGCGGTCGTCAAGGTAGGTGCAGCCTCCGAGTTTGAGATGAAGGAAAAGAAGGCCCGCGTGGAAGATGCGCTGCATGCGACTCGGGCGGCCGTTGAGGAGGGGATTATACCGGGTGGTGGTGTCGCATTGCTTCGCTCCATCAAGGCCCTCGATAAGAAGAGTTTGCCTGAGGATGAGCAGCACGGATTAGCCATCGTCAAGCGTGTTCTTGAGGAGCCGACGCGCCAGATTGCAATCAATGCGGGATATGAAGGCTCAATCGTGGTGGAAAAGGTCAAGCAGAAAAAGGAGACCTGCGGCTTTGATGCCAACACCGGCGAATATGTGGACATGATGGAGGCCGGTATTATCGATCCGACAAAAGTGGCACGTCTGGCATTACAGAATGCCGCTTCCGTCGCTTCCCTGCTCCTGACCACCCAGGCGATGGTTGCCGAAGCACCCAAGAAAAAGACCGGAGCAGGCATGCCGCCCGGGGGTGGAATGCCGCCTGATATGGGTGATTACGAATGATGGTAGCGATGCTGTTGTGTCTGGACTGTGTTCACGAGTTTGGGGATGGCTTATAAAAGCCGTCCCCGTTTTTTTGGTGGGTAAAAGACATGATGAGGACCAGGAGAAAAATCATCCGGATCAATGAGGACAAATGCACCGGTTGCGGACTTTGTGTGCCGTCATGCGCCGAAGGGGCGATTCGCATAGTAAGCGGCAAGGCTCGCATTGTCGCGGAAAAATACTGCGATGGACTGGGGGCCTGTCTGAGGGAATGCCCGGAAGGTGCCCTTTCCATTCAAGATGTCGAGGCCGATGCATTTGACCCTGAGGCAGTGGAGAAGCATTCGGCGGCCGCAAAGACCGCAACAGGGCGACCACGGGACCCTGCACGTTTCTGTAGCTGCCCTTCCATGATGATGGAGGTTTTTCCGACCGATCCCGCAAGCCATCAGTCTGATCAACCCGCGGTACGTGAGGATTCCCCAGCTGCACTGACCCACTGGCCGGTTCAGATACGACTCGTCCCCCCAACGGCGCCCTTTCTTAAAGACGCTGATATCCTGGTTGCTGCCGATTGCACCCCCGTAGCGTATGCGCATTTTCATGATGATTTTCTTGCCGGCAGGGTGGTTCTTATAGGCTGCCCGAAGTTCGATGACTCCGAGGCGTACGCGGAACGCTTTGCCCAGATCTTCCAGGTCAATGATGTAACAAGTGTAACGGTTCTCGTCATGGATGTTCCCTGCTGCCAGGGGCTCCCGATTCTTGTTCAACGGGGCATGGAAAGATCAGGCAGGAACATACCCTTGAACAAGATCACCATATCCCGCCACGGGACTATCCTTTAGAGAGCGACCAGAATGGACACTCATATCTGGCAGGATGCACAGAAATAGGTTCCCCGACCCTGCAGAGCAACTCTCCGTATTATCTTGCCGCAACGAAAACAGGTTCGGCCCTCCTGGCGATATACCCTGAGGCACGCCTGGTATTCTCCCCTCTTGCCAAACAGGTCCCGCCAATCCGACAGAGTGGTGCCTCGGCAGGCGATGGCTCGCTGCAGGATGTTAAGGGCCATGTCCCCCAAACGACGCCAATCCGCCAGTGAAAGGGTTTCGGCCTTGCGCTGGGGGTGGATAGCCGCCGCATGAAGAATTTCACAGGCATAAATGTTACCAATCCCGGCAATGACCCGCTGATCTAGTAGGAAGGACTTGATCGGCAGCTTCCGCCGCTGTGCCAGACACCAAAGTTTTACAGGGTGGAAGGCCAGCAGGGAGTCATCCGCCGGAGGAGATGCCCAGCCGCTTTTTCCGAAGGAGAGCGTTGCAAAACGGCGCGGATCCACACAGCTCAATACGCCGTTGGAGAGGGTCAAAACGAAGCGGGTATGGGGAAGTGACATATGATACGGCTCCTGCCAATAAAGGCGACCTGTCATGCGGAGATGGATCTTGAGGGTGAGTTCCCCTTCAAGAACGACCTCAATCGCTTTGCCGATGCGTCTGATGTTCCTGATCCGCTGGCCCGATGGGTTCATCCCGGCACCCAGTTTTTGGTCAAGTACTTCCAGGTTCAGGATCAGGCGCCCCAGCGCCACCTGCCTGAGCTGACGGCATAAGGTTTCAACTTCGGGTAGTTCCGGCACTGCTCGTAAATCCTTTACGCGGGATGATATTGGGAGCGGTTCTCCATTGCTTTGAAATATTTGTCAAGCACCTATGTGTAATAATCTAAAACTGATTGATTTTTTACCCATAATTCGGTAGAGGGGTGTCCGGCGTTCGAGGTCTCTTATCTTATCCCGCCATCGGACCGATCTCGGGCATGATTGTGCACAGGGAGGTCTTCATTCATGAGATTCATACCCAGGGAAGAAAAGTTTTTTGATTTATTTGACGAATTGGCCGATAAGATCGAAGAGGGGGGCAAGCTTCTGACTGCCATGCTTGCCCACTATGACACCTTCGACCAGAAGCTCTCCAAGCTCAAGGAAATTGAGCATGAAGCAGATGTCATCACTCACCGCACCTATGAAAAGATGCATAAAACTTTTCTTACACCCCTAGATAGGGAGGATATTTACGCCCTCGTTAATAAAATGGACAGTATCCTTGATATGATCGAGGCGTCTGCCGTGAGAATGTCACTGTATAATATCCAAAAGCCAGCCCCCGAGGTGCTCCATCAGGCTAGAATTCTCAATGAAGCGATCGTGAAGGTCAAAATGATCGTCAAAGCGCTGCGAGATATGAAGAATTCATCAAAGATTCTAGATGCTTGCGTCGAGATCAATACGCTTGAAAATGAAGGTGATATGATCTTGCGTACCACCATGGCTAAATTATTCGAGCGGGAAAAGGATCCGATCGAACTGATCAAGTGGAAGGAAATCTTTGAGCGTTTCGAGGAAGCCATGGATGTTTGCGAGGATGTATCAAACATTGTGGAGGGGATCGTCCTGAAAAATGCCTGACTCATTCTCATTTGTAGTGTTTCTGGTCCTGATTGCCCTTGTATTTGATTTTCTCAACGGATTCCACGATTCAGCCAATGCGATCTCTACGATCGTCTCAACCCGTGTCCTGCCTCCGAGGTATGCCGTCTTCTGGGCGGCCTTTTTTGACTTTGCCGCGGTCATTTTTGTAGGTGTACCTGTCGCCAAAACAATCGGCACCGGCATTATCCAACCGGATATCGTGGACAATCAACTGATTCTGGCAGCACTAGGCAGCGCGATCATCTGGAATATCATTACCTGGTATCTCGGTCTTCCCAGCAGTTCATCCCACGCCTTGGTGGGCGGGCTTATCGGGGCCGGCATCGTAAAGGGGGGGACGCGCGTCCTGATGCTCAGTGGTATTACCAAAACAGCCCTGTTCATCGTACTTTCCCCGGTCATAGGGTTATGGTTGGGCTTGGTCCTGATGGTTCTGGTGCTGAACCTCAGCCGCAAGTCCAATGTGACACGCTCAACCTGGATATTCCGCAGGCTGCAGCTTATTTCTTCCGCGGTCTTATGTATGGGACACGGCACAAACGATGCCCAGAAAACCATGGGCATCATCGCCATCGTCTTATACAGCCAGGGCTACCTCGGACCGGTTTTCTACATTCCTTTTTGGGTGGTGATTACTTGCTATACCGTGATCGCCATGGGCATTATGACAGGCGGGTGGCGGATTGTGAAGACCATGGGCACGAAAATCACGAAACTTAAGCCGATAGATGGGTTTTGCGCGCAAACCGCGGCGGCCATTGCCATTATCGGTGCATCACTGGGAGGCATTCCGGTCAGCACGACCCATACCATAACAGGGGCTATCATGGGGGTTGGGGCGACCAAAAGGCTCACTGCCGTGCGCTGGGGCGTTGCCGGAACGATCCTGTGGGCCTGGATCCTGACCATCCCCGTAGCAGCACTAATTTCGGCTTTTTCTTACATGCTGTTACTAGCACTAAGCTGAGCCCCCAGGGGTATCAGACGGGACACTAAGGATATCTTTCCGGTACAGCTCGTTGTACATTTCCAGGATGGCCATTAGCAGCGAGGCGATGATAGGGCCGATGACAAACCCTGAAAAGCCAAACAGGGCGATCCCGCCTAGGCTCGAGAGGAAGATCACCAGGGTATGCAGCTGCACATCTTTACCGATTAGGATGGGACGCAACAGGGTGTCCACCATACTGATCACGAATGTTCCGAATAGCAGGATGATCACCCCTTCGCGTACATGCCCGGTCAGCAGCATCAGGATGCCTGCCGGCGCCCAAATAATCGAGCAGCCAACCGCCGGGATGATTGCCGCAAAGATCATCAGTCCACCCCAGATGAGGGATCCTTCCATGCCCGTGATGTAAAATATCAGGCCGCCCAGGCTCCCTTGCAGACCGCCGATAATCACGGTAACCTTCAAAGTTGACTTTGCCGCCGTTATAAAGTGTTCGAACAAAACCTTTTCCCTGCCTTGGCCGAGGGAAAACAGGTCCATGATTGCATTAAAAATATGCTCGCCGTCGCGAATGAAGAAGAACAGTGCGTAAAACATAATGATGAATTTTACCAAGAACACAATCGTGTTCTGGGTAAGGCTGGTTAGATAGACGAAGATATAGTTGACGATATTCTTGGTCATCTCGGCTATTTTCTCCACCCAGAAACTCTGCTTGATGTTCATCTTGGCAAGGTAGGGTTGGTGTGTCAGAGCTTTGATGAATCCCTGAGTTGCCTTTTGGATGGATGATGGGTCAGCACTGATGGATTGGTATATTTGAATCGATTCATTCAGCAGGACACTGCCGATCAGTACGGCGGGAAGGATGATGATCAGCAAGATGAGCAACAGGACCAAGGCCGCATTGCAAGAAGCAACGTTCCATCGCCGCTGAAGGCTATGATACAAAGGATTGAAAAGGCTGGCGATGATGCCGGCCCAGAAGAGGGGATAAATGAAAGGCAGCATCATATAGAGAAATACGAAACTCACAATGGCCATCAGGGTGATGAATAGGGTGTTTTCTACCCGCGATGCAGTCATAGCCCCTCCCCCGTTACTTGAAAATATTGGCGCCACCGGGCCTGTAGCCTTCCAGGTCTAGGCTTACCGTGGTAAATCCTATACGTTTAAGGGTCGATACGATATCAGCTACCCTGCTTACAACTTTTTCAAAATTACCCTGCTCAACTTCAATGCGGGCGCTTTTGCCGCTCAGGCGGACGCGAACCTGCCCCAAACCATATGTGTGTAGGAAATCCTCAGCCTCTTCCACCATCTTTAGTTTCCTGCCTGTTATTTTTTCACCTGTCATGACGCGTGAAGCTAGGCAGGCCGTGGCAGGCTTATCCCAAACTGGCAGGCCCAACATCTTTGCCGCCCTGCGTACCTCCTCCTTGGTAAATTGCAGATCCATCAGTGGCTGCCATATGTGAAGCTCCTCACAGGCCCTGATGCCAGGCCTGTGTTCAGACAAGTCGGAGATGTTTGCTCCGAATGCGATGCATTTGATATGCTCTTTCTTTGCCTCGGCAGCAATCAGAGCAATATCATCCCGTTTGCAGTGATAACAGCGCTGGAGGGAATTGGCTGCGAGATGCCGGTTCTTCAAGGCATGGCTTTTTACAAACACGTGGTGGACTCCAATCAGCTCTGCCGTTTTCTTTGCTGCCGCCAGCTCTCGCCTTGAAAGCAGCTCCGAGTCGATGGTGATGGCCAGGGCACCAGAACCTATCGCATCGTAGGCTGCCCGGGCAAGCAATGAAGAATCCACGCCGCCTGAGAAGCCAACTGCAAGTTTCCCCTTTTTCCTGATGGCTTTTCTCAGCAAATGGATCTTTTCCGCTAGAGTCATAATTCCCTTTACCATATTTTAAATCTATATGGTTAATAATTCGCCTTTCATATATGATGATCCCCCGTTGATTCTATTGACTAGGGGGCAAACATGCAATCAAGGCATGACGATAAGAGCCAGAGACATTGGGAACATCGCCAGGAAAAGAACTGGCAACGATACACCTTCAACCAACCCTATGCAAAAGGACTGCGGAGGCTGAATGAAATTCTGGACAAAACGAATTTCGATCCGGCTACGCTGTGGCAATGGGGAACCATGCAGGCCATGGCGCTTATTGAAATTCTCAAAACCATGGAGCGAACATTCGGTAAGAAAGGCCAGCAGGCGGTCTTCGAAAGCCTGCATCGTGTTGGCTATGATATCGGCAAGCAGGTTACACAGGGGATCACCCTGCCTGACGGGATCTCCGATGCAGAATGGATTAGTTTTTTTGCCACCGTTATTAACAGGATCGTATATGCTTCACTGGAAACACCAGTTATCGAGAGTGATCAGAGGGTGAGCTTTCATATTGACTGGTGCCCGCATCAGGACGCGTACCGGCCATTCGACTGCCGGGTGCAGCGATACTTTGTCCAAGGAATGCTTGATGCAGCCATGGAGTTCCTGCGCTCGCAAGGCCGAGAGGATGTGTGGGATGTTGTTTTCAGGACGACCATTCCGTCGGGCAGCGAAACCTGTCATTTTGAGATATACCGGGGCAATCCCCAAGAAGCGCGGCAATGGTCCGAATACACCCGGCTGCTGGAAACAAAGGCTCTGGAGATTGCCGCTATAGACGATGAGTCAATCAAGAAGTCATAACCCTTGGGCAAGTATTTCCTAAGGGACATTCTTGCCTTTGCTTTTCTTCCTCTGGGATGATAAAGGGCCGTTTTCATGGAGAACAGCGCTAGAACAAAAGCAGGTGACCAGCGGCCCATCGGGGTGTTTGATTCTGGTGTCGGGGGATTGACGGTCGTGCGAGCCGTGATGGAAAGACTGCCTTTCGAACATATCATCTATTTTGGAGATACAGCTCGGGTTCCCTACGGGATCAAGTCCGTGGAAACGATTACCCAGTATGCTCAACAGATCACGGAATTCCTCCTGCGTATGGAGGTGAAGCTCCTGATTATTGCCTGCAATACCATGGCAGCCGTGGCCCGTAACGCAGTTGCTGCCCTATCGCCAGTGCCCGTTCTTGATGTGATCAATGCGGGAGCCCGAACGGCGGTAGGTGCAACCAAAAACAAAACTGTCGGAGTCATAGGAACGCCGGCGACCATCAACAGCAATGCTTACGCCAGGGCGATCTGCCACCTTGACCCACAAATCCGCATCTTTTCCCAAGCATGCCCCCTGTTTGTGCCACTTGTGGAGGAAGGCTGGCTGGATCATACGGTAACACGTCTCACTGCCCAGGAATATCTCAAGCCCGTCCTCGTGGAACATATCGATACCCTGGTGCTGGGATGTACGCACTATCCCCTTCTCAAGGCCCTGCTGCAGGATATTGTGGGTCCCGGGATCCGACTGGTGGACTCCGCAGAGGCAATGGCCGAACAGGCCGCTGCCCTCTTGGCGGATCAATCATTTGGTAATCCTGAGCATGCGCCTCCTGTTTATGAATGCTATGTAACGGATGTGCCCTACCGCTTTCAAACCATTGGTGAACATTTTCTCGCGAGGAGCTTGCCGAGGGTGCAACTTGTTAAATGGTAACAGGTGGTGCGCCACTTTAGACGAGCAGAAACAGCAGGAATGATAACGTGATCATTCCCAAAACTGCAGCATCCAGACCTGCAAGTGGAATCCAAAATAGACTGCCCATGATGCAACCTATGCAACCCCCGGCAAGATCTGACGCGTAAAGCACGGAAGCACCTCTCCCATTATCCAACTTCGCTTCCAGGCTTGCTGTGGTAAAAACACCTGCCACGATGAAGCCTGCTGCGGCAATGAGCGCTGCCGATGCCATGAGGCCTGCCCCGCCCCCCGACTCCGTGATCCAGTACACAAGGCTACTGAGTAGGATCAGGGCGGCTGTTTGTATCGCCCCCCATAGATGCAGCTTTGACAAGCGGCTATCGCGGGCCAGGGAGTTCATGATGACCGCCCCCACAGACAATCCTGCCATGAAGCTCGTCAGCAGCATGCCGATGTCTTGAAACAGAGTGCCCTGTTTCACTTGATAATGAAGGATCAGGACCGTTTCGAGAACCATCCCTGCAAAGGCTGCCGCGGCGACGAACGCGGACCGCCTTACCGCAGGCTGGACGCGTGTAAGCAAGAAAAGTCCTGCTAGCGCGGCCAGTAGCCAGGGTATCGGGTTGTCTGCCGTATTGGTGTAATGAATGGAAATATCCTCCCAGGCTAGTCTGGGAAAGAATTTCGACAGCCAGACGAACAGGGAAAAACGGTAGCAGACAGGTCGCATGTCTGTGTTGACCGGAGCGGCCATCACTGCAAGCCTGTTTCGCGCCTCGGCAAAACGGTCATTGGTATAAAGATAACGAATGTAGGCTGGCGAGACAAGCCTTGCCCGTATACCTTTCGCTTCAAACCTGCGGATTAGTGGGTCTGGCGAATCGGGCAGCGGGGCATGTGAGGCTGTATAAATATCCACGGCGCCAGGCAGGACAATGACCTCACGAAATACGGATTTAAGCGCCCGGTAAATGCTTCCAGCCCTCAGCGCCAACTGGGGTGTCCAATAATTCTCGGCCGAGCGAATTCGGAAAGCGAGGATGCCATTCGGTTTGAGACGTTCCGAACACCATCCGAAGAACTCTCGAGTGTAAAATCGGTTTGCCTGTCCGGAAGCCGGCTCAGGCATACCCACAAGGATCAGGTCATATCGATTGTTGCTGTGCAACACAAAATAGCGCGGATCGCCAACGATGAGTCGGACCCGGTGATCCTGCAAGGATTGTTGTATGTTTGATGGTAAATAGGGGAGCACGGTTGATATGACGACCGGATTGATTTCAACATAATCCACCTTCCGGGGTTCGTATTTGAGGATTTCCCGGATAGTCCCCTCTATGCCACCACCCAGGATTAGTACTGTTTCCGGCATATGGTGCTGCAGGGCTGCCAGATGGGAGAAGACCTCGGGTCCGGTTCCTTCGGTATCAAAGGAAAGAGAGTCATTTTCAAAAACCGTCACCTGTCCGGAGATGGAAGTTACCGTGACCCTGCCATATGGTGAATCCCGCGATTCTAGGACGCCCGTATGGTTCCAGGCCGTTGACAGGCGGTCAAGCAGGGGTGCCTGCCAGAGCAGGATCCCCATTGCTCCCAGCAGCATAAGCATGAGCACCCGTCGTAAAAGCGAAGTTGTTTCTGAAAGCAATCCACCGCAGGCGACGACGATAGCGATCAACCCACAGCTGACCGCAAGTGACATATTCTGTAAGCCCCAAGCAACTGAAGCGGTGGCTATAAGGCCCCCTACAAATCCTCCCACACTCTCTAGGGCGTAAGCCATGGCCAGACTTCCGCCGTGAGCTGCATACAGTGATGCCGACCAAGGGAACATACATCCAAGCAAGAGACCGGCCGGCATAAGGGACAGCAAGGCCAGTGTAAACTGGAGTGAAAGTGGCAGGAATGCCCCGGGCACAGCAGCCATCAGCAACCTGCCTGCCCGGATGAATATCGTCTCAGGTACGATCAGAGCGCCAAAGAAAACCAAGATGAGAATGATGCCTTGATAAGACGGCTGCCGATAGCGTCCTCCGAGTAATGCGCCAAAGGCTGTCCAGAAGAGCCAGATCCCGAGGGCAATCAGATAGGCAAGATCCACACCGTAAAAAGCTACGTGGAGCTCCCGCAGCAGAACGACTTGTCCCAGTATGGAAAGCAACCCGAGAACAACTAGGAAGATAGGGATGGGGTTACTCAAAGCTTCACCGGCGGGCGGGTTTGAAGTCCTCTTCACTGAAAACATTGGCCTGGAATGTTGACAGCTTGGCACCCTGTTTCCAGCAATCGCCGGACAGACCAGCCTTCAGGCAGAGATTCTTAAGCAGTTCATCCCGCCCCCAACCCTGCTCGGGGGCCACCTGCGGCAGGAATACGGCGGCACTGTCATCCTTGGTAAGCCAGACTCCGTCACGCCCGATGATGATTTTATCTGCACCGGAGATAGGGCTCAGTGGCGTCAGCACCGAGATCTCAATATCAATTTCGGGAAGCTCACTCGGTTGCAGTTGTGGAAAACGGGAATCCTGAAAGGCGGCAGCTAGCGCCATGGTCCCCACGAGTTTTGCGAGGGGTACATCCGATTGGAGCCGGCCAACGCAGCCGCGAAGCTGGCCCCGCTTCTTCAAGGTGACGAATACGCCGCGTGGCGCTTGGACGGTGAAACTGAAGCCGCGCGTCATGGGCAAGGTTTGGCTTTCAAAGAACCGCGAAAGGCTTTCCCTGGCAAAGGCCAGAAGGGCCTTTTTATCTTCAATGGAGAGGACAGACGCTGATGGGATGTTCGCGGCAATCGGGGTGCTGGGAAATGTCACTGCCTCATCCGCGGCAAGCACCACAGCACCGTAACCGACAACCTTAGACCGCTCACCAATCACCGTGTCACCGGAATTTGCATAACTGATAATGCGGCCGCTCTTTGCGCCCATGGATTTTGCCGCTGCCATCGCGGCAAGTATGGGAGCCTCTCCACATGCGCATGTAACCAAGTTTGGGATCTCTTTCGCCATCTGTTTCTGAATGGTGTTTTGCACAGCCAAGGTATCCAAAGAAGCAATAGCCGCAAGTGTCTGACGATCTGTGGTATTTGCGTCATCGGCCGAGGGGTAATGGGATAGGTCGGAGCTGGCGACAATAAGGGCGCGGCGTCCTTTGAGGACCTCTGCAAGGGCAGAGCCGAAGCGGTGGCACATGGGTAGATCCGGCGTGCCGACGATCACCGGCACAATTTTTGCCTTGGGAAAGAGCACCTGGACGAACGGTACATGAACTTCCACGGAATGCTCCTCGCGATGAACCGCCTGGTCCACCACGCAATCTGGATCAGCCTTCAAAAGCGCTGCCGTCAGCTCTTCATCCGTCTGGGCAATGCCCAGAGGTGTTTGGAATCCGGACCCGTTATAAACGGCGATCTTGCTGAACCCCGGAGTCGTATGGTTGGTTCCCAGAATGACTACAGTGTCATAAGAACCCCCGCGAACTTGGTTATAGCCATCTGCACAAATCTGACCGGAATATATGTAACCGGCATGGGGGACAATGATGGCAATGGGTTTGGAGACTTGGGGGGGGGTTGCATCCCGCATGTATTTTTCTATCGCATTTCTCAAAGCACTGTCCGAGGCCGGGTAAAATTTGCCCGCTACGAAGGGGGGGCGAATATCACCGGAAGGCTTCGATTCGGCCTTGCAGGCTATTGGCGAACATAGGACCAATAAGGCCAGGCACATGGATAGTTTAATATATTGCATTACGCCCTCCTTCATGACCAGATGCCGGCTATCTTGCGCCGGCAGAACGCACAGCGGCCGTCTTTAAGATTCATCTCTGCAATGAAAAATCCCTGGCGCCGTATAACTACTTTTTTGCAGCCGGGACAGTATGTATGATTTCCCGGGTGATCCGGCACATTGCCTACATAGGCATAATGGATACCCTTATCCATGGCTATGGAGCGCGCCCGTTCCAGAATTGCCACGGGTGTGGGCGGCAGGTTGAGGAGTTTGTAGTCGGGATGAAAGCGCGTGAAGTGAATGGGTACATCGGGACCGACCTCCCCATGAACCCATTCGGCTAGGTTTGAAAGCATCCGGTCCGAATCATTTAAAGTGGGGACAACCAGGTTTACGATTTCCAGATGGACACCGTTGGATGCCGTCTGCTTGATGCTCCTGAGAATTGGTTTCAGCTCCGCTCCGCATACTTTTTGGTAAAAGGTCTCGTCATATCCCTTGAGATCGATCTTGATGGCACTAAATGCGCGGCACATATCGGCCAAGGGCACTTCATTCATGAAGCCACAGCTTACCAATACCGAACGGATATGCTCCTTTCTGGCTAGGTGGGCGACGTCAAGCATGTATTCGGTAAACACGGTTGGTTCGTTGTACGTGAATGCGATGATGGGAGATTGGCGATCCGATGCAGAACGGACAATACTTTCAGGAGGCGTGAAAGGTACTTTAAAGTCCTCCGGCCATGCCTGGGATATTTCCCAGTTCTGGCAGAATTGGCAGTGAAGGGGGCATCCCGCAGTGGCGAACGAAAAGGCCGTGGTCCCGGGAAGAAAGTGGTAGAATGGCTTTTTTTCGATAGGATCCGCATGAACGGATACAACACGCCCGTACACGAGACTGCGAAGCGCGCCATTCACATTCATCCTAGTCCTGCAGCGGCCCCGCTGTCCAACCCGGATGATGCAGCCCTGGGCGCATAGCAGACACTTGACCAGCCCTGTCTGATGTCGGTACCGTCTTGACCCGGTGGTTTTCCCTAGATTGTGGCAAACACTGCAGTTTGCCCCGGCTTCCGCTGGAGACATCCAATATCGTGCCGGTGGGGCTTTGCTGATCAGATCATCCAGGGGATTGTCGGCCCAGGCCATGCCTGATGGCCTGGCAAAGAGCATTTGCTCCCAGACGTGGCCCGAAAAGATAAACCCTGATCCTCCCAGAACAGGAAGTAGCCTGCCAAGAGTAAGCAAAAATTCCCGCCGACCTAACATAGAGGCCTTTTTTCATGATCGTGGTTGACTTATATGATCCATCACCTGTACAAGATCGGTGACCGGATCCCGGCCCACTGCATCGCCCACTGCATATAACGATGGAAAAACATCTAAAAATTGTCAAGTACTTTTCTTCTGGTTCCGGAGGGATTCCCGGTGCAACACTGCAGCGGACAGCTCTTCTTCTGGCTGTCATGGCGGCTTTTCTCACACCCTTTATGGGATCCGCCGTAAATATCGCCCTGCCTTCTATAGGACGGCAGTTCGCGATGCATGCCCTTACCCTGGGATGGGTTTCCACCTCTTTTATCCTTGGCGCGGCAGCATTTCTAGTGCCCATGGGGAGGATCGCAGATCTTTGCGGTCGCAAAAAGATCTTTCAGTGGGGCATCGCTGTATATACCATCACATCAGCACTTTGCGCCTTCGCACCGCATGCCAGTTCCCTGATTGCAATGCGGGCCATACAAGGGATTGGAGGTGCAATGATTTTCGGCACATCCGTGGCGATTCTTACATCCGTATCTCCACCAGAACGCCGGGGGCGAGTGTTGGGCGTCAGCGTAGCCTCCACCTATGTCGGTCTGTCTGTCGGCCCTGTCGTGGGGGGCTTGCTTACCCAGTATCTGGGATGGCAAAGTATCTTCTTGTTATCGTCTGTTCTTGGTTTGGGTACATTTGTTTACAGCTTCAGGTTGAAAGGGGAGTGGTCAGATGCCCGGGGAGAACGGTTCGATCTGTTTGGTTCCTGCATGTATATTGCAGCGCTGGTAGCCCTGATGCTCAGCTTGCCCCGCCTCACATCCGCCAACGGGCTGATACTGCTATTCCTGGCGATAGTCGCCCTGAGCACCTTTGGAATATGGGAGGCCCATACCGCACAGCCTGTTCTACATATCCGCATGCTAAGGGAAAATCGGGTTTTTGCCCTGTCCAATCTTGCCGCACTGATCAATTACAGTGCAAACTTTGCCACCGGATTCCTGCTGAGCCTTTACCTTCAATATCTTAAGGGTATGAGCCCGCGACAAGCGGGTCTGGCCTTGCTGGCACAGCCTGTTGTTCAGGCCGCTTTTTCTCCTCTGGCAGGCCAGCTTTCGGATCGTTACGAACCGCGTATCCTTGCTTCCACCGGTATGGCGATGAGCGCAGCCGGGCTGCTGTCCATGATCCTTCTCGACAGCGATACGCCACTGGTTTTTATCGTGGCGGCTCTGGTGGTGTTGGGGTTTGGTTTTGCATTATTCTCTTCTCCGAACACCAATGCCGTCATGAGTTCGGTAGACAAAAGCCTTTATGGCGTTGCCTCCGGGACCCTTGGCACGATGCGTCTGACGGGGCAGATGCTCAGTATGGGTATCTGTCTTTTTATATTTTCCGTCTTCATCGGGGCAATACCCATTACCCCGGCTGTACATTCCAAATTTTTGCAGAGTATTCACGTCACCTTTTTGATTCAGGCGTCGCTTTGTGTGGTGGGCATATTCGCATCAGTCTCTAGGGGCAATATCCATTAGGCAGGTGGCTACTTGCTATCTTTACGATTGGCCAGCACTAAGCATAACGATTTGCACGGAAAAGCTGTGGTTATAAAGTTGATCCCCATACAAACACATGATTGAGTCCTCCGGATGGCGCTCACCCAGCAAAAGTCGTTCCCTCACCGAATGCTGGAGTTCACCGGAAGCCGAACTCACGAAGATACGGCAGTTCGGCTTGGATTATGCCGATAGCATCACTGGATTTACTAACCTTTTTCAGGTAATGGTTTTGGAAATCGTCACGCCTGTCGTCCACTCCAGGGGTGACAGGGTTGTGCGGATGATAGGGATTGCAACGTACCTAAAAATCGGTTTTCAACCAGGATTTGCTCGGCGATGTTAGGGGTTAATTAAAGGATGATCTGGAAAATTCATTTGTTCTTAAAGTTCTTAAAGCGGATCAATAAAGGTTCACTGATATTGTGGCTGCTTCTAACTGGTTTTTTATGGTCCGCCTATACTTCGACTACCCTGGCAGGAGTAGAGGCCGCAACGTCTACCGGCGCGCCATGTATTCCCTCGTTTCCGGATCAAGATGGCTGGTATGGAGGGGATGGTGCCTATTCCATCCGGCTTGATCCACGTCGGACGCTCTGGCTGTTTGGAGATACGTTTGCATCTACAGAGGAAGGGAAACAAAACAGGGTGGATATGGACGTCATCATGGGGACCACCCTGGCCATATCGATGTGCTCACCGGAAGGCAAATTCAACATCCAATATTTCCTGAAAAAAAAAGCAGGGAAATTTGTCTCATCCTTTGGAGAGCATGAATGGCTGTGGCCACAGGATCCGTTTATCGTTGAGCAAGCGGCTCCCCTCGGTCATGGTATATCGAAGATACTATTTATCCCGCTCCTGGTCGTCGAGGCAAAACCGCGTGCCGGCGGTCCTCTGCAATTCGGCATCATCGGCCACCGATTCGCCAGGATCAATGATTTTAAGGGACAGGATCCCAATCAATGGACAGTGGCCTACATAGACCTGACACCCGCCATTCCCGATCAGATCCAGTCCTTTGCGACCACTTCCGTTGTTTACGGGCAGTATGTTTATTTTTATCCTTTGCTGGGAATTTCCGGTAACATGCTTGCCAGGATTCCCCTGGAAAAAATTGACCAGCCCACGAGTGCCATAGAATATCTGGCCAAAGACGGGGCTTGGGAGAAGGGCCTCAATCCAAGGGATGCCAGGATCGTTTTAGATGCAGCGGTATCCGAATTGAGTGTGCGATACCATGAAGATCGTCGAAAGTGGGTTGCCGTTTATGTGGCGCTCACAAAAACGGGGAATAGGCTCCTGTACCGCGAATCAGACCGTTTGGAAGGTCCATGGTCGCCGCCTGCCCCTTTGATTACAAACATTCCCGAAATGGATCCGAAAAGCTCCCAATATGACCGCAACACCATCTGCTATGCAGGCAAGGAGCACAGTGAGTTTTCAAAAGGGGCTTTGCTCATTACCACCTATGTATGCAATTCCCTCGAGGATATTCGGGACCGAATGAGTTTTATCCGCAAAAACCTTTGGCTGTACCGTCCGGTTGTCAATGTGGTGCCATACTGAAAGGAACGATCTTGATTTTCCGGCACCAATGAAGGTATGAGAAACGCAAAGCAATGCAGGGGATGTTTTCCAATCGACGTGACCACTTATGAAAATCATATTAGCCGGCTATAATCTGGATCAGCAGGTCATAGAGGAGCTTGGACAAAATGCTCTGGGATCTGAAAATCGGACACCAGAAACCATTGCAGCGGCGTATGCAAGGATCAGCCGTAGTCCACAGCCGGTGGATGAACTTCGGGCCACCTCTAGGCGGGAAGTAGAGAAAGCCCGCCGCTCCAACCGGATGATTGTTTTCGAGATGGGTCACAGTTCCATTGCCGAACATGCCGTTTTTAATATCGACATTCTGGGCGTGTCAAGGCTGCTTGTGGAAGAAATCGAGCGGTTCCGCCTCGCCTCCTATACCGAGAAATCCCAGCGCTACGTTCTGCTACAGGATGATTTCGTTATACCTGAAGAGATCAAGGGCACCGGTCTGGAAGGGCCGTTTGTGGAAACCATACGGCTTCAGAATCAACTGTACCATTTGCTCTATGATGCTCTGCTACCATATGTTCTGGAAAAAAACAGAGGCCTGGCAGAAGATACGTCTAACCGGTCCATGCTCGAAGGCTGGGCCAAGGAAGATGCACGCTACACGCTTGCGCTGGCTACGGAGACCCAGCTCGGCATGACAATCAATGCACGGAACTTGGAGCGGATGATCCGGCGCTTCGCTGCCCATCCGCTTGCGGAAGCGAAGCGGTTCGGCCAACATCTTTACAATGTCACGGTGGAAGTAGCCCCGTCCCTGATCAGGTATACGGGCAGTACAGATTACGACCGGTACGCATACAGTGGTCTGAAGGCGTCGGTGGCAACGGTTATCGCAAATCACCCGGCAGCTGATATGGAAGCAGAATGGGTCCCACCGGGCTGGAGGATCCGTCGCGATAACAGGGAGGATTCATCTGGCGGACCTTTGGTGCGCCTCGTCAATACGACCCCGGATGCAGACGATTATGTAACCGCATGTCTGATTCACACATCTTCCTCGCTGCCCATGGAGCAATGCCTGACCTTGGCGGTTCGACTTGATGATGCACAGAGGGGATCCCTCTTCCGGGCGGCACTCGCGCATATGCAATCCTATGATGCGGCTCCCAGGGAGTTTGAGCACGCAGAGCTTTCCTTCGATATTGTGCTCAGTGCCAGTGCTTTTGCCCAGATGAAGCGGCACCGTATAGCAACCATCACGGCTCAGGATTATGACCCGTCCCTCGGGATTACTATCCCTCCCTCCATTAAGGCTGTCGGCATGGAGGGGGCATTGCGTACCCTTATCATGAAAACGGAAGAAACGTTTCGGGAGATATACAGGGAGGCACCAGCGGTTGCTCCGTATATTCTTACCAACGCCCATCGTAAAAGGATACTCATGAAGGTAAATGCCCGGGAAATGTACCATATAGCACGGCTACGTTCTGATCGTCATGCGCAGTGGGATATCCGCCAAATTGCCGACGCCATGCTGGCCCTTGGCCGGCAGGCCATGCCCTTCACGATGATGCTCGCCACGGGCAAGGATGGCTTTGCCGATCTCTATGGAAGGGTCATGAAACAACCAAATAATGGAGCGAAGGAGAAAGAGTATGTTTGATTATCTGCTCAGCAAAGAACAGTTGGCCCTTAAGGAGGAGATTCGTGATTTTGTTAAATGGGTGCCTCGACAGATGATCCTCGATATGGATCAGGATAAGATAAAGTTCCCAAAGGAATTTCTTAGAGAGGCAGGGCGTCGCAACTTATTGGGCTGTCGATATTCCAGACAATGGGGCGGTCGCGACATGGACTGGGTTACGACGGGAATGGTCATGGAGGAGATCGGCACGCTCGGTTATGAGTTTGCCTGTGTCTTTGGGGTGGGTGCCGAACTCGTCTGCGATGCGATTGTCATCCATGGCACGGACGAGCAGAAGGCCAAGTATGTCAAACCGCTTTTACGGGGTGATCTCTTTGCCGCTGAATGCCTGACCGAACCCAGAGGCGGTTCGGATTTTTTCGGAGCCACGACGAAGGCGGAAGACTGTGGGGATTATTTTTTGCTCAATGGTCAGAAGCGCTTTATCGTAGGTGGGGAGGGAGCGGACTATTTTCTCGTTTACACCAAAACCAACTTTGATCCGTCTGTCAAACCCCAGGATTCCATTACGGCATTCATCGTTGATCGGGGACCGGGAGTCGAAACAAAGTATCTATACGGACTCATGGGCTGCCGCGGCGGTGGTACGGCGCGTATCGTTTTCCGGGATGCCAAAGTGCCCAAACAGAATGTCCTTGGCAAAATCAACGGGGCCTACGCGGTTTTTAATACCATGATGATTCCAGAGCGGCTTGGCACAGCCATCATGACTATCGGTGCGGCGCGCCCAGCGCTGGAGATCGCCACCAAGTATACCGCTCGACGGAAAGCATTCGGCCAGATCATCGCACAATTTGAAGGGGTGAGCTTCCAGGTGGCTGAGGCCGTCATGATGCTCGATGCTGCCCGTTCTATTGCCTACACTACATGCAGAGCCGTAGACACGGGGTTGGATATGCGCCGTATCCGCCGGATGGTTTCGGAATCGAAGAAGTTTATCACGGAGGCCTGCCAGAAGGTGGTCCACAATTCCATGCAGGTTGTCGGCGGGATAGGCTATACAAATGTCTTCCCTCTGGAGCGGATCTACCGGGACATTCGCCTGGCGACGATCTGGACAGGGACCAGCGAAATCATGTCCATGATCACTGCCCATGAATGGTACCGGGAATTCCTTACAAAGCATGCAGCACAGCAGCCGCGTGACTATGAAACGGACGCTGAGGAAGCCTTCGCCGAGGAAGAAAAAATCTACGAGTAAAAAATCCGGGATTGTTAACTTGATTTGTATTCCAATGCTGGTAAACGATGCCGAACCCCTCAGGGCGCGCGTTAAAGGTCCAACGGATCTGTTATAACAAGCCCCCGATCTTTTGATTAGCCAGATGAAGGCTGTCGATAAGAGGCGATGGCAAGCTTAACCTCGGAGACTGATCGCATGCGAAAGATTGCCAGGGCCCCGAGGTCTTGGGAATTGGCATGTTTACTGCCGTTCATAATGAGTCATTGATGATTGAGGCGAGCCATCACCTGATGCGGCGCTTCAGTTCATTGATCAGTGCCACACAAAACTGGCTCGCATCGGCTACGATAGCTAGATCGGCCATTTTCATCATTGTGGCATTGGGATTCTTGTTGATGGCTATGATGAAGCGGGCATCGTTACAGCCGGCCGTGTGCTGAATGGCGCCGCTAATCCCGAATGAAAAAAGAATCTGAGGTTTGATGTGTCTGCCCGCCTGACCGACCAATGCCTCCTGGCCAATCCAATCTTCATAGACTACGGGCCGGGTGGCGCCTACCTCGGCATCAAGAAGGCCGGCTAGCTCGAACAGGCGCGAGAATTTCTTCTTGCTGCCCATTCCCCGTCCGCCGCAGATGACAATGGGGGCATCCTCGATGTTGCGCCCACGCTGAGTTGGCCGCTCAACACTTACAAGTCGTGCTCTTGGGACAGGCAGGTCATCCGGTAGCGGCACACGGATGATCTCGCCGGTGCGCACGTAATCATGAGGAATTTCTTGGAATACACCGGGGCGAACCGTTGCCATTTGAGGCCGGTGATCTGGAGTGATGATATCGGCGAGAAGATTTCCGCCGAAAGAAGGGGCTGTTTGAACGAGCAGGCCTTCGTCATTGATGTCTAAGCCCACGCAGTCTGCCGTTAATCCGGTTTGCAACCGTTTCGCCAGCCGTGGTGCCATTTCCCTTCCAAATATCGTGGCGCCGATCAAGAGAATTTCGGGATCATGGTGCGTGACCATTCGCGCGAGGAGATTGGTATATGTCTCCACATTATAATGCCGCAGGGACGGGTGATCCGTCACGTACACCTTGTTAGCACCGTGTGCGACATATTCACCAACCCACTCGTCTACTTCATAACCGAGCACGACCACACATGCCTCGGCACCGATTTTCTGTGACAGATCCATCGCCCGGGATATGAGCTGCAGGGTCACCCGGTTCTGAAAATAGTTCCGGTAATCCCCGAAGACCCAAACACTGCGAGTGGTTTCGTTTGTCATTTCTTTTTGCCTGGTTTCAGATCTTTGGAAGCTGCTCCGCCAATGAAATCTTCGAAATTTGCAAAGAGCTCCTCAACAATTTTTCGCGGTGACCCGGTCATCACCACATTTTGTTTCTTAGCTGATGCGGAATAGACCCTGAGAATTTTTGTGGCGGAACCTCTCTGTCCTATTTTGTCCCGATGAGAGTCTAGACAAGCTGCATCGATGATTTGAATGTCCGCAGCATTATATGCATCGATCACGCCGCCAACGGGTACGTATCGGGGTTTAAACGATTGGATTGTAACAGTGATCAGACCGGGGGTATCCATTTCCAGCGTTTCCAAAAAGCTGTCGGACAACCGCTTTAGACGAAGCGAGCCTCCCCACCAGGCGAAGTGGCTGACGTATGCCACAACGGGAATATTAAGCTCTTCGGCGAGTTGTGGGCCCACCTGGGCCGTTTCACTGTCGCTGGTGGCGGAGCCGCAGAGGATCAGGTCAAAATCGCGGCACTTCAATTCAATGAGTCGCGCGAGCGTGTAAGATGTGGCCAGCGTATCGGCTCCGGCGAATGCGGGATCGGTGATGAGCATGCACCGGTCTGCTCCCATGGCGACAGCTTCCATTAACGCTTCTTTGGCCATAGGGGGGCCCATCGAGATGACAGTTATCCTGCCTCCCCGCATCTCTCGGATTTGCAGGGCGGCTTCAAGGGCATGCCGGCATGCCGGGTTCATCATGCCTCCCCCCAAGTCTCGCTGGAGTGTCCCCGTTACCGGATCCCAAGGCAGCTCCGAGACCATGGGAACGTGCTTGACACAGACCACAAGCTCCAGACCCCGTTTATCGCCATGGCTTGTTCCGTCTGTTGGTGTTCCAGCGCCCATACCTCACGTTCTCCTTTTGAGTATGTCGCGGGCTATGACCATGCGCTGGATTTCACTGGTACCCTCATAAATCTCGGTTACTTTTGCATCCCTGAAATATCGCTCAACATTGTATTCCTTGCTATAGCCGTAGCCTCCGTGAATCTGAACAGCGAGGCTGGTTACCCTGGAGGCTGCTGTGCTGCAATACAACTTGGCCATAGCCGCTTCAGCGCTGAAGGGCCGGCCTTCATCTTTCATCGCACAGGCTCGAAATAGGAGCAACCGGCCGGCATCGATCTCCGTAGCCATGTCGGCCAAGTAGTTTTGAATCGTCTGGAAGGATGCAATAGGCTTTCGAAATTGCTGTCGCTCCTTTGCGTACTTTACCGCTTCCTCAAAAGCTGCCTGCGCAATGCCCAAAGCCTGGGCGGCAATCCCGATGCGCCCGGTATCAAGCGTCGTCAATCCGATCTTAAGGCCGTCACCTGCTTTGCCAAGCAGGTTATCTGCTGGAACCCGGCAGTTTTCAAAAAATAATGATGATACCGGGTTGGCACGCATTCCGCAGAGATCCTCAATCTCGCCGACTGCGAAGCCGGGGGTTTCCCTATCGATGATAAACATCCCGGTGACCTGACCGCTTTGAGGACCTTCCATCACGGCAAAGATCAATGCCGTACTGCAAACGCCACCGTTCGTAACAAAAACTTTGGTGCCATTGATAAGATATTCATTGCGGTCCCGCACCGCCGTTGTTTCGACGCCACCAGCATCGGAACCGGCATTCGCCTCGGTCAGGCAGAAAGCACCGATACGCTTTCCGCTTGACAAAGAGGGAAGGAAACGCATTTTTTGTGCCTGCGTGCCAAACCGTGCGATGGGGTATACGACCACACTGTTGTGGACCGTCACGCATAGCCCGACGGCAGCACTTATCCGGGATATTTCTTCTATCGTTATTGCATAACTGATCGTGTCCAAGGCTGCCCCGCCGAATTCCACTGGTGCCTGAAGGCCAAAGTAATTTAGGGAAGCCATTTTTCTGATGACTTCCCACGGAAAGCGTGCGCGCTGATCAATTTCATGGGCGATTGGGGCAAGCTCCGACTCCACAAATGCCCTTACGGCTTTGCGAACTGAATCGTGTTTCATACAGGGGGTGTAATCCAAAGTTATCTCCTGGAAAGCAGAAGGGACCATTTCCGGATTAAGGGAAATACGGGAAGTGAGATACCGTAATCTTCATGAAAAATCAAGAAATCTATACTGATAGCTGCTTGTCTCGTGTAATGGATCCCATCATCCAATGGTTAAAAATCAACCGATTCGTGCATGTTCACGTTGACATGCTCTGTAAGAAATGGCATATGCAATGCCGCCCGCACTGGAATGAAAACTTTCGCATCTCTAGATTTCAAAAGGAGACAGCCATGACAAAAAAACCGATTGCAATGGATGATTTTCGTACCCGGACGCATTACCTCTGGCATCGGCAGTGGCTCCTTCTAGCGGCTGGGGATTTCAAGAAGAAGGATTATAATGTTATGACAGTAGGCTGGGGAGGTTTTGGCACGATGTGGGACAAGCCATTTGTAATGGTGGTCGTCCGCCCTAACCGTTACACTTTTCAATTTATGAATCAGTATGACTCTTTTACCCTATCGGCCTTTCCAAGAAAATACCGCAAGGTCTTAGAAATCACCGGATCGACTTCCGGGCGTGACATTGACAAAATCCATGCCGCTGAAATTACCCCAGTTTCTGCTTCCAAGGTAACAGCCCCCGTGTTTGTGGAAGCGGAATTGTCCATCGAGTGTCGTAAAATATATTGTGCGGACTTTGATCCTTCCAGATTTCTTGATGAGGCTATCGAAGGCTACTACCCGCAGAAGGACTACCACCGGATGTTTTTCGGAGAGATTCTTTCCATAAAAGGCAGCAATGCTTACACATCAAAGATTCTATAGCCTTTCACCTTAAGAGGTTTATGAAATCAAGATACGGCCGCATCGCTGGCGTGCCCCCGCCTTCGGAGACAACACGGAGGATTTTCCAGCGGTCCCTTGCAATGGCACCGCCAAGGTGATTGACTGGAGTATCAGTAAATGCATCCGGGTACAGTGGTGTGGAAGGACCCAGCAGGGCGACATGGCGAGGTGTTGTTAGGCTGGTCAACGCATTGATGATATTTTCGAAAGTGCCATTCAGTAGTGTCGTGGCAGTGATAATTGCCACCGTACATTCCTTTAGTGCTTCTTGCTGCGCTTTCGGAGGGACAGGCGCTAGTCGGGCAGGGTTCCGTTCAATAACGGTTAGCGCAGCTCCCGAGTTTTGAATCTTGGGGATCAATGGAGGGAAAAGACCAACCATAACAACGCGGTCGGACGGTGTCAGATTCATGAGGCCGATGGCATCCTGGTTGTCTGCAGGCTGGCCCACCGATAAAATGGCATTTGCTGTAGCCAATCCCAATGCCTTCTCAAGCGGATTTTGCCCAGCTGACAATAGATTCAGCAAATGCGATGCTTTTTCCCCGGCAAGGCCTCCAGCTTCTCGCACGGCAGTGCAGTTGGTGGGTAGATCCGCCTGCAGCAGCGCTGCCAGGCCCAGGCGCTTACCCTCAAGCAATACTGCGATATAGCCCAACCCGATTCGCACCTCCATTACAGCGAGTTTGCCGCCCGTACGATCCACATGATCTGCTATCCGATTAGCGACAACCCCTTTTGGCCACATTGCTTGTAATTCCCTTGCTTCTCCTTAATGGACATTGACCGAAATACACAGCTATAGTAAACACAAGCTATTAACTGGGAGCCGTGTCATGATATCTGGCACAACACAGGCCAAATCCAGAAAAAAGTGCGCGAAGAGCATTGAACCTTATCGCATTACACGTCCCCTCTTAAAGTGGTATAACCAAAAGGGGCGATCTCTTCCCTGGCGTAATACTACAGATCCATACCAGATCTGGGTTGCGGAAATTATGCTGCAGCAGACCCAGGTGAAGACTGTTATACCGTATTATCACCGTTTTTTGAACCTTTTCCCAACGGTTTATGACTTGGCGAATGCTTCTTCGGGTGAAGTCCTAAAGGCTTGGGAAAATTTAGGCTATTACTCCAGAGCTCTGAATCTTCATCGGGCGGCCATCATGGTGGTCAATAAGTTTGGCGGCCGCCTTCCGCGCAGTTGCAAAGATCTCCTTGCTTTGCCCGGCATTGGCACTTACACGGCGGGAGCCATTCTCAGTATTGCCTTCGGTCAGCCGACCATTGCCATAGATGCAAATGTACGGCGTGTCCTTTCAAGACTTTTTGCCATAAAAGGTTCCAGCGCCGATAGAGAAGCCCAAAAGAGGCTGCAAGCCGTCGCGGAGGAACTAATAGCTACAGCGCCTCCAGGATCGTTTAACCAGGCGCTTATGGATCTAGGCGCCACTGTATGCTTACCAGAGAACCCTTTTTGTAGCGGCTGTGTGCTAGGAAAAGTGTGCATGGCAAGGATGCAAGGTTTGCAGGTTTGCCTGCCGCAAACTACCAAGAGGTCCCACATAACGGAAAGGGAAGCAGTGGCCGCCCTGATTAAAACTCGGGGGAACAAAATTCTTGTCCTGCGCCGTCCTGAAAAGGGCTTACTGGCATCGTTATGGAAGCTTCCAGGTGGATTTCGTCGCGAGGGGGAAACACTGGCAGATTCCTTACACCGCACAGTCATGGAGGAAACCGGTTTACGTATCAGGGTTAAATCGCGTATTGCGTCCATTCGTCACGCTTACACCCATTTTCGTTTACGCCTGCATGCTTATCTCTGTTCAATCGATGGCAGCGCTTTAATAAGGCAATCAGTCCCGAGTTGTCTCTGGATCACACCGAGTGAAATCGCATTGCTTCCCATGTCTAAAGCTGACCGCATTATTATTGAACGCTCCATGGAAAGGATGCACGACATCTATAGCAAACGTCAAAAGAAAATAGTCGTCACAACAGAACTGACACATGCCAATGCAATGAACTGAGTTCCTGACACCTGCGACGATAGATTACTCAATGTCAACTTTTTTAAGACTTTCTCTATAATAAGGATCAGCATATGAAGCAAGAAAATAGGCACCTCATGGGGAAAATGCCCACGCAACAGGAGATCTTGATTAAGGACAACGCCATCAAGTCCTCAATCAATGCGATCGTTTTTGGTGATCTCGATGGCAATATCACCTATGTCAATGATGCCTTCCTGAGTCTTTGGGGCGCTGATGATGCTTCGGAGGTCATCGGGACATCGGCGGTAACCTTTGCCCAGTCGGAGAAGCAGGCAAAAGAGATCCTCGGTATTATCCTTGAAAAGGGCAAATGGTTTGGGGAGATCACAGGTATCCGAAAAGATGGACTATCTCTTACCGTTCAACTCTCGGCGAGTCTTGTTAAGAATGACAAAGATGAAGCGGTCGGATTGATGTGTTCTTTTGTTGATATTACGGAGCACAAGCGGGTGGAGGAGGAGCTTCGGATCAAGAGTGATGCCATTCAAACGGCCATCTATGGTATCGGTTTTGCTGATCTCAGTGGAACGATCACGTATGTTAACGATGCGGGCCCGCGTCTCTGGGGTACGGATGATCCTTCCGAAATCATCGGGAAATCCATCATCTCTTTTGCCCAGTCGGAAGAGGAGGCCCGCAGGATCCTCAACAACATTCTGGAGAAGGGATTTTGGGTTGGTGAAGTTTCCGGCATTCGCAAAGACGGTACGCCTTTTACGGTTGAGTTGTCGGCGAGTCTGGTTAAAAACGAGAGGGGTGAGTCGACTGGTCTGATGGGTTCCCTGGTGGATATTACGGAGCGCAAGCGGGCGGAGGAGGAGCTTCGGATCAAGAGTGATGCCATTCAAACGGCCATCTATGGTATCGGTTTTGCTGATCTCAGTGGAACGATCACGTATGTTAACGATGCGGGCCCGCGTCTCTGGGGTACGGATGAT